>Ga0193728_1000004_pt1 | contig 115177 bp, 99 predicted proteins | sample U1c1metaG_FD_143037 | JGI IMG/M metagenome (GOLD analysis project Ga0193728, IMG submission 143037) | Soil microbial communities from a riparian zone of the East river system, Colorado, United States - U1c1 | ecosystem: Environmental > Terrestrial > Soil > Riparian zone | place: USA: East... | reverse complement strand
CACAACGCTATTGTTCACGGATGTATCGTACATGATAATGTTTTAATTGGCATGGGATCCATCATCATGGATAATGCCGAAATCGGCAGCAATTCCATAATAGCCGCCGGGGCTGTTGTGCTGGAAGGAACAAGGATCGAGCAGGGTGTGATCTACGGGGGCGTGCCCGCCCAGAAGATCAAGGATATTCCGCAGGACCTGATCAGCGGCCAGATAGACCGGATCGCAAATAATTACATGGAATACGCCGGCTGGTTTAAGGACGCCAAATAAACCCTCCTTAAAGGCCGCTTCAGGCTCCCAAAAATCGTCGATTTCGCACTGTTCATCGATATTAGGGCCGGTTCTATTGCAAATACTGGAAAATATTTGTAGGTTTAAATCGTTAATACAGTATCCAGTGAAAAATGGCCAAACCATAAGAATATTGCTCCTGATAGCGCTCGTCAGTGCCGGAACAAGTTCCTGCAGTCCTAAATATGGTTGTCCCAGCAATGGAAAAAATGTAGGCGCGGAAAGGATACTCAGCGGGGAAAAAGTCCCCAAATCACCCAGGTTTAAAGCATAACAACCCTATTATAAAACCTAAATCCGCACACTATGAGCCTTACCTTACGCACCGATTTCGGATGTACCGAAGCAGTCATTGATGACGATTGTGGCCTGAAAAGATTTTATGAAGTTGCCAACATCCTTTCCGATGACCTGGACATCAATTTTACCCAAAAGACAGACGATTTTGATTCGCTGATGTGGGATTTTATTTTCAAGGGGCATATCCTGACCTTGCATTACAATATCTATACTGGCATTTCGATCTATCCCAGGAAATTCCGGGAAGCGCCCAGAAAAGATAATGATGCTGTGGTTGAAGTAGCCCGGTTTCTTGAAAATAAATTGATGATCAATACGGCAAGAAAGTTTATGTCGTAACATCAATACGTATTTTCTTCGATCGTATCGAGAATCTTGCGGTAACTGATATATCGGTCATTAAAAATTTCGCCCTCTTCGAGGGCTTTTTTTATGGCGCAACCCGGCTCATCCGTATGCAGGCAATTGTTAAATTGACAATCCTGCAGGCGGTCACGCATTTCAGGGAAATAATGGGATAATTCCTGCCTCGAAATGTCGACCAACCCAAATTCGCGAATGCCGGGCGTATCCATGATCTGTCCGCCCTGGGGCAGGTCAAACATTTCGGCAAAGGAGGTCGTATGAAGCCCTTTTCCGCTCCAGCCGCTCACATCCTGGGTCTTCTGGTGCATGGACGGAAAAACAGCATTGATAAAAGAAGATTTGCCGACTCCCGATGGTCCGCTCACCAGACTTACTTCGCCTCGCAACAGATCTTTCACCAATTCAAGACCTGTCTGGGCGCTGATGCTCATCAGCATGATCTTATAGCCTATCGCTTCGTACATTGCTTTCCATTCGCTGAATTTTTCCAGTTCCTTTTTTCCATAGATATCTGCTTTATTGACAACGATAATCGCCGGAATATGATAAGCCTCACTGGTCACCAGGAAGCGGTCTATAAAGCCCTGGGAAGTCTTGGGATGTTTCAGGGTTACGATCAGCAGCGACTGGTCAATATTTGCAGCTACGATATGCCGGTGCATTTTATGCGAAGGCGATTGGCGTATGATATAATTTTTCCGGTCGCTGATCCCGCTGATCATGGCCGAATGCCCATCTTCATTTTCAACCTCCAAAGTCACTTCATCCCCTACGACGACGGGATTGGTGGAAGTCATGCCATCCATTTTAAATGTTCCACGCAACCGGGCATCCCAGGCACTCCCGTCAGCTGTTTTTACGAGGTACCAGCTTCCGGTGGATTTGTATACTTTGCCTTTCATGGATGACAAGCTAAGGAAACTTTCTGAAAAGCGTGAACCGCAGCACAAACTCCAGCAATAACAAAATAGCCGCCGCACAAGCAAAAGGAAAAAAATGTTCAGTGTATCTTTTTAGTACACTGATCTCAATTCTTGATTTTTCAAGCTGGTCAATTTCCTTATAAATTGAGACCAGGCTCTCATTGTCTTTTGCCCTGAAATACCTGCCCCCGGTTTCAGTGGCAATCTGGGTGAGCAACTTTTCGTCGATGCTGACCTTTTCTCTTTGCATCACTACGCCGCCGGCTGTTTGAACCGGCATCGGAGCAAAACCTTCTGTTCCCACGCCGACCGTGTACACCCGGACGCCCATGGATTTTGCGATTTCTTTGGCTGTATTGGGATCAATCAGACCCCCGTTGTTTTCGCCGTCTGTCAACAAAATGATGACCTTGCTTTTGGATTGGGAAGAACGCAGCCGCTCGACGCTGGTTGCCAGCCCCGATCCAATGGCGGTTCCATCTTCCAACAATCCGCTCTCTACACTGAATAACTGCGTTTTTAATACGGACCGGTCCGTTGTCAACGGGCACATCGTAAAGCTCTCGCCTGAAAATATCACCAGCCCGATCCGGTCAGTCGGGCGTCCATCAATAAAATCTGAGGCAACTTTTTTCGCAGCTTCCATCCTGTTGGGAACAAAATCCTGGGCCAGCATGCTCCCGCTGATGTCAATACAAAGCACAATATCAATTCCTTCTCCATTGGTCAGCTGCTCATCGTTCCTGATCTGCGGTCTGGCCAAAGCAATCGTCAGCGACAACATCGCGAATATTCTTAAAATGAAAGGAACATGACGAAAAGTGTTTCTCCAGGACCTGGCTCCTGCAAAATTCTTGACAGAAGAAACCATTACCGTTCCCTGTCTGGCTCTGCCTGCATACCAATAGACCATACCCGGGATCAATAACAGCAAAGCAAAGAACTGTGGATAAGCAAAACTGATATGTTGAAGCCAGTCGTATAGCACTTATTGTTCGATTTCATTTAAGAGGTGAACAGACGTTTCTATGATGTCAAAATTTCTTTTGTTGTCATTTTCACCAGGCTGGAATTTGGCAAATTTCACATAGTCGCTCATCCTGAGCGCCTCCGTCAACTGGGAAAACTGCTGGGGTGAAATATTTACCTGCCGCAACTGAAGAATAAGTTCTTCATTGGTTTTTTCCATACTCGCCATGCGCAGTTTACGCATGACGAATAACCGCAGAATATCATTCAGCCTGGTATAGTACAATTTTACCTGACCTTTCTCCGGCAGGCGTTGCTCCTTCAATTCAGTCAATGATCTGACGGCCTCTTCATATGGTGACCATTTGGATACGGGTTGGTCGCCGGCTTCAACAATAGATCTCTTACCGCGGATGAAATAAATGACGAGAGCCAGGGAAAGCAGGATGAGACCGGCAATGATCCACACAATATAACGCACATAAGGATTATCAACAGCAATGATGTCTTTGATGTCATGGTAATCCTGCCTGGGATCAAAGCTGGAAAAGCCGACTTCAACCGGGATCGAATCGGTATAATATTTTTTGTTGCCTACGATGAACTGCAGCGGAGGGATGACACGGCTTCCCGAATCAAAGCTGGTCAGTATAAGCCGCTGCCGGAAAGATCTTGCTGAACCCGTATTCAACGAGGAGTCGATCTTGCCTTTTTCAACAAATTCGAAATGAGGAATGCTGTCCAGCGGAACCCAGGTGATGCCGGTGCCCTCAGGGCCATTTACTTCCAGCAGGAGTTGCAGGGGCTCGCCGATCAGGATCTTGTTCCGGTCTGCTGTTGCCTTCACTGATGCAGGTTGTTGGGAAGATGCGGAAAGACCTGCCAGCACAAGAAAGATTGCCCAGGCAATATGTAAAAATTTTTTTGCCATGGATTATTTGAGCCTGTTTCGACCTACGAAAAATTTTTGCAATACTTTCACATAGTCTTCATCCGTTCGCATGTGGAGCAGGTCGCATCCGGCTTTCAGAAAAACGCTCTTACATCTTTCCGTAAATGAAAAAAAGGATTGTTGGTAATTTGATCTTACGAGGTAATCATTGGTATCCACCCATTGAATACTGCCTGTTTCCGCATCTTCAATCTCCAGCAAGCCTGCTTCGGGCAATTGCATGTCCATTTTATCGTATACTTTAACCCCGATCACATCGTGTTTTTTCCCGGCGACTTTTAACGCGTCTTCAAATTTCTCGTCTAAAAAATCACTCAGGATAAACGCAATGCTTTTCTGCCTGGTGGAATTATTAAAAAAACGGATCGCTTCCGTGATGTTCGTCTTTTTTTGTTTGGGCTCCGAGGTCAGCAGCTCCCTCACGATGTACAATACATGTTGTCTCCCCTTCTTAGGCGGAATATACCTTTCAATCCGGTCAGTAAAAAAAATCACACCCACCTTGTCATTGTTATTGATGGCTGAAAATGCCAGCACAGCACAAATTTCTGTAATGAGATCTTTTTTTCTTGCATGAATCGTCCCAAACAGAGAGCTTGCACTCACATCAACCAAGAGCATAACGGTTAGCTCCCTTTCCTCTTCAAACAGTTTACTGAAGGGATGGTTGAATCGCGCCGAAACATTCCAGTCAATAAACCGGATATCATCACCTGCCGCATACTCACGAACCTCCCTGAAGCTCATTCCACGACCTTTGAAGGCGCTATGGTATTCGCCGGTGAAAATATGCCTGGTGAGACGCTTGCTGATGATCTCCAGCTCGCGGACTTTTTTTAGTATTTCGGTTGTTGTTAGCATTGTTAGCGATGGCCGTTGATCGATGGCCGTTGGCCGGTTATTTTAAATTTGAATTCTCTAAGTAATTAATCCATCCGTTTAGCAATTGTGCATCTTTGTTGAGCATTTGAATGACTTCCTCATAATTTTTTTCATCAAGCAATCCAACCATTTTTGCAATCTCCAACAATGTTTGTAATTCATACAAGGATCCTCTTGCGATGTGTTGGAATTGAAGATTATCCTTTTTATATTGTCGACCTATGCCTTCCGCAATATTAGAAGGTATTGACACAGCCGATCTTCTGGTTTGAGCAGTCAGTCCGTACAATTCTTCTTTCGGATATTTTTGGGTCAGCAAATAGACTTCTTTCACCAGTTGCATAGATACCTTCCATGCATCAAGCTCCTGATATTTACTCATAGGTATTGGTTTTTAAGACTATATTCATCCGGCCATCGATCATCGGCCAACGACCAACGTTCTCAAGGAACCGGTATCGCCTTCAACACATCATCAATTACATGTTCAACGTTAACATTTTCTGCTTCAGCTTCATAAGTGAGACCGATGCGATGACGCAAGACATCCTTGCAGATCGTTCTCACGTCTTCGGGTATCACATAACCACGTTTGTTCAGGAAGGCATTGGCTTTGGCTGCCAGCGCGAGGTTGATGCTGGCGCGGGGAGATCCTCCATAGGCAATAAGGGGTTTTAATTTTTCCAGGCGGTATTTATCGGGAGCGCGCGTTGCAAATACAATGTCAAGGATATAATGTTCTACTTTTTCATCCATGTATATCGATCTTGTTAAATCCCTTGCCTGTAAAATTTCCTGTGTTGATACGACCTGTTCCACCGTCGGCATAGATGTTCCCTGCACATTTTGCCTGATGATCAGTTGTTCTTCCTGCTTACTGGGATAGTCGACAATCACCTTCATGATAAAACGATCCTGTTGCGCTTCGGGCAATGGATAGGTTCCTTCCTGTTCCAATGGGTTTTGGGTGGCCAGTACCAGGAAGGGCTCCTCGAGTTTATAACTGGTATCCCCCAGCGTTACCTGCCTTTCCTGCATGGCTTCCAGCAGGGCGCTCTGTACTTTTGCAGGCGCACGGTTGATTTCATCAGCAAGTAAAAAATTGGTGAAAATAGGACCCTTCCTGACAACGAATTCGCTTTTCTGCTGATTATAGATCATGGTACCGATCACATCGGCGGGTAACAGGTCGGGTGTGAACTGGATGCGACTGAACTTTGCATGAATGGCCTGTGAGAGCGATTTGATCGTCAATGTTTTTGCCAGCCCCGGAACCCCTTCGAGCAGCACATGACCGTTGCTTAGAAGTCCGATCAGCAGCCGGTCGAGCATATAATGCTGACCAACAATCACCCGGCCGATTTCGTCGCGCAGCCGGTCAATAAACGCGCAATGGTATTGTATTTTTTCGTTTAGCTGCCGAATGTCCTCCGCTGTGTATACCATAGAAAATATTATGTTGCAAAATACGAATCACTGTGCAAGTAATCGGCCAGATTAATGAAAATTTGTTCAGGCAAGGTATTTTCCCACGATCGGCACTCTTCTGCCCACGCCGAATGCTTTGCAACTGACCCGGATGATGGGGCAAAATTGATTGCGTTTGTATTCATTCGAGTTCACCAGTTTCAAAACCCTTTTCACCAGGGCTTCCGGGAGACCCATGGCAATGATTTCTTTCGGGCCCTGTCTCCGCTCAATGTATAAATAGAGGATCTTGTCGAGGATTTCGTATTCAGGCAGGCTGTCGCTATCCTTTTGATCGGGACGCAATTCAGCGGAGGGCGCTTTGCTGATGATGTGTTGTGGGATGACTTCTTTTTCTCTGTTTAGGTAGTTTGCCAGGGCGTAGACCTGCATTTTGTATACATCTCCCAGCACACTCAATCCCCCGGCCATGTCGCCGTACAGGGTTCCGTAGCCTGTAGCCAACTCACTTTTATTGGAAGTGTTCAGCAGGATATAACCAAATTTATTGGCGATGCCCATCAGCAGGTTGCCGCGGATCCTGCTCTGAATGTTTTCTTCGGCCACGCTAAAGGGTAAGTTATTGAACACAGGTTCCAGCGCATTGAGGAAGGACTCGTACACATTTTTTATGGGAATGATATCATGGGGATTATCCAGGTTCTTCGACAGTTGCATAGCATCATCCACCGAGTGCGAGGTGGAGTAATCTGATGGCATCAGGATGGCGCGAACATTCTCCTTTCCCAGCGCGGCACAGGCAAGCGTCAGGGTAACTGCGCTGTCGATGCCGCCGCTGCTACCCAGGATGGCTTTCGAAAAACCCATCTTACTAAAATAGTCGCGGATACCAAGGATCAAGGCCTGGTAAATTTCGCCAATATTTTTCGTGGCCGTCAGATAACTGATGATTTTTTCGGGATCGTTGATTTTGGAGACACGCATCTCTTTGTCGAAGTTCACAGATGACAGTTCACGGTTGACAGCTGTTGTCTGTTTACTGTCATCTGTCAACTCTACAACAGCGCTATCCTCTTCAAAATATTTCAATTCCCGTATCAGCTCCCCCTTCGCATTGTAGACCAGGCTGCCTCCGTCAAAAACAATTTCCGTTTGTGAGCCTACTGCATTGCAATAGAACATAGGCAATTTATATTTGAGCACATTGGCCCGAACAATCTCCTTCCTGTCCTCTTCATGATCATAGTCGAACGGAGAGGCAGAAATATTGATCATCAGATCAGGGGACTGCAAGATCAGGTGATCCATCGGGCAGTCGCGATACAATGGGTTATCACCCAAATTCCAGAGGTCCTCACAAATGGTCAGCGCGATTTTTTTCCCTTTGAAGGGAATGACACCCCATTGGTAGCCCGGTTCGAAATAACGGTATTCATCAAAGACATCGTAATTGGGCAGGCAGGTTTTGTGAGCTACGCCCCTGATTTCCTTTTCATACAATAACCAGGCTGCGTTAAATAGATCCTTTCCCTCCCGTTCCGGATTTCTTGCCGGACAACCAACGATGACGCCGATGGTATCTGCCTCCACCCTGATCCGGTCCAGAGACCGTTCGCACTGAATAATGAAATCTTCAAATTCAAGAAAATCCCTGGGAGGATAACCGCAAACCGCCAACTCCGTGAAAACGACCAAATCTGCTTTTTGCTCCTTTGCCTCCCGAATGCCGGCGATGATCTTATTTGTATTGCCTTCAAAATTACCGATATGATAATTTTGCTGAACCAATGCGATCTTCATGATGCAAAATTAAGAAAACAAGCTTGATGTGCGAATTTACCAATGTGCGGATGTGCGGATGATCTGTTAATTTCTGCTGCAATCCTTCGTACATTCGCACATTCGCATATCCGCACATTAAAATAGTATGCTTTTAAACAAACCTTATCTGTTATTATTTTTAGCCTTCACTTCCTGCAAGAATGAGAAAAATGTTCCCGATGTTTCGGGCATCCCGGTTAATATCAAAATTGAAAGGTTCGACAAGGCTTTTTTTTCTCTCGATACAAACAATATAGCGGCTGGCCTTTACCGGCTCAACCAGGCCTTTCCTTACTTTACAAATGATTTTGTTGCCAATATCCTCGGCGCCGGTCCGCTGAGCGACAGCAACCAAACTGCCTTCCTGGCGAGCCGTCGTTTTCTCACGAGCTATTTGCCTGTTAAAGATTCCATCGCCAGGCAATTTGAGCGCCTGGATTGGCTGGAAAAAGAATTCCGGAAAAGCTTCCGGTTTGTAAAGTATTATTTCCCGAACTACCCGCTTCCTCCCAAGACGGTGACCTATATCGGCCCGTTTGATGCGCCTGCTGTGGCCATTACCCGTTATACATTGGCCATTGGATTGCAATTGTATGCAGGCAGGAATTTTTCTTTTTATAAAAGCCCGCAGGGCCGGGAGCTATACCCGGCATATATCTCGCAACGTTTTGAACCCGCTTATATTACCCCGAATTGCATGAAAGCCATTGCAGAAGATATCTTTCCTGATAACAGTGGCAACAGGCCCCTGATTGAACAGATGATCGAAAAAGGAAAATACTGGTGGCTGCTCGACCGCTTTCTGCCTGATACAGAAGACAGCCTCAAGACGGGTTTTACACAGAAGCAATTGGCCTGGTGCAAAGCGAACGAAGGATTGATTTGGAATTTTTTTCTGCAGAACGATCTGTTCACGATCGATCCCGACTTTATCAAAAATTTTGTCGGTGATGGTCCGAACACGCAAGGCATGCCCGACGCCTCCCCTGGAAATATTGGACAATGGGTAGGATGGCAGATCGTAAAGAAATATGTTGAGAAAAATCCGTCCGTGACGCCCGAGCAAGTGATGAAAACCAAGCCCAGGGCAATCTTTGAAGAAACGAAATACAAGCCTAAATAAATGTAGGTTTTTTGCCCAGGTGTTTCATCATCTTGAAATGCGATGCAACCGCGCCGACCATGGTGGGGAACTCATTATAAGAAATATTAAATTCCTTGCAGGTTTGTTTGACAATATTACTGATGGCCGGGTAATGCACGTGACTTACCCGTGGGAACAGGTGATGTTCAACCTGGAAATTAAGTCCGCCAACAAACCAGGAAATCAATCTATTTTTTGGAGCAAAATTGGCCGTTGTCTTTACCTGGTATATTGCCCATTCTTCTTCGATCTTTTTTGCATCATCCGCCGCCACAAACTCGAATTCTGCGTGTTCCACCACATGCGCCAATTGAAATACCAGGGCAAGGGTAAGGCCCAGGGTAAAGTGCATACTGGCAAACCCAATGGCCCAGGATTTCCACCCGACACATATTACCGGGATCAATATGTAAAAAAGAATATAGAACACTTTACTCATCCAGAATATCGTATGTTCTTTTCCGCTCATTTTCTGGAGTGGTGTATTGACGATCTTTTTCGAAAAATATTTGTTGAAATCCATCAGCGTTACCCATAAGAAGGAAGAAAGCGCATATACCAATACGACATATACATGTTGAAAACGGTGTAGCGGAACCCATTTTTGGGTACTGCACTGCCGCATGATTGGACTTTTCGCGATATCATCATCAATGCCATCCACATTGGTGTACGTATGATGGATCACATTATGCTTGAATTTCCAGATAAACGCATTTCCACCCAATGCATTGAGTGATAACCCCATGGCATCATTCACCCAACTCTTGCTGGAATAGCTGCCGTGGCATGCGTCATGCATAACGTTAAAACCGATACTGGCAAGCACAAAACCCAGGATGCCGCATAGAAGCACCGAAATGACCGCGGGCAACGTAAAACCCAATACAGACACATAAATCAGGGCTGCGGCAGGGATTAAGATACCCGACTTGATATATAGTTTCCAATTACCTGTCTTCCTTAATTGGCGGCTGGAGAAATAATGATCGACTTTTGATTTGAGTGCGGTATAAAAGTGACTATTCTTGTTGTTGAAGGTGACTTTGGTCATACTGATTAGAACTCTTATTAGGGGTAAATTATTGCGTTATGTTACAAGCAAGATAGTCTTCTTTGCTGAGGCGTTGAAATTTATGCCTGAGTAAATTGTTAAATATGTTTATTTCTTAATCTTGTTTCGGAACATCTGCCTGGCTTCCTGCAATTCAGTCAGGTTCTTAAATGCATCTTTTGGAATCAGAAAAAAAGAGCGGCTATTGAAATAGAGATGAAAAAAATAGGGGCTTTCCAGGAATGTACTGAAGGATGACCATTGCCAGGCATGGCTGCCCCTTTCAGTCTGAAGCACGATCTCCGGCTCTGCAAGTTCCAGGCTGAAATGATCCAGAAAGGTCTTTGATTTCTTATAGATCGTAGATGGAAGGATTTTCCAAACGGTGAGTAGTAGCAGAAACCACAAGAACGAAAAAATCAAAAAAGACAGGGGTTGAACCTTATGCAAATAAACAAGGACCGCCGAAATAATGGTAAAAACATTGACGATGATCAGGAGCATTTTTATTTCCGGTCTCGTAATAAAATGATACCTCAATGCCTGGAGCACCTGTTTTTTTTCATATCCAAAATGAATGGTCATTGCGAATGATTAGGGAACAAAAATAGAGAATAGGAAATAGAAAATAGACAATAGGTATAATCGCCTATTTCCCGTAACAGCCATGCAGAAGGCATAAAAACAAACAATCAACAAACTCTTTTCATGTCTTGCAAATTGATGGCAAGATAAAAAAGAAGCGGGTTGATTGTATAATGCTTTTGAGAATTTGTAAAATGGTAATTCGACTACTTCATGTTGCGACATTTCGTATAATGATGACTAGCCGCTTCATAAGGCGTAACAGCGCGGCTGCATGAATACAACATGGTGATTAAGAGAGCCAGGGCAAAGACTTTTTTCATGGTTTTCAATTTAGGTTACGAATAAGAATAACGGTCAAAAGGCATAAAAAATTGTGGTAACCTATAGGCAATTTCCTTGCCAATTGTGGTTTTGCGGGGGCGGATAGGGGAAAACACCTATAGAAATTAAAACTGTCAAAAAATACCCCTGACGGAGTTAAAAACCCCGTCAGGGTTTGATTGGGTCCACGATGAAATCTAACAGAAATCTCTGCAAGTCCGTACCAAGTCCGTCATATGACGGACTTGGTACGGACTTGCAGAGTATGCATTTCGAAAGAAACAAGGTGGATCTATGGTAGATCCGACCCGCACCATCATGCTTCCAAAACCCATTGACTTTCTTCCATTAAAACCTTGTTGTTCTCGTGAAATCTAATAAACATCCTCTTATCACCAAACCAATCAAACAGCCAGCTTGAATTGATCAGGGTAGAACTGCCATCAATAATCTGTGGATAAGAAGAATAAGGCCATTCCCTGAAGTCTGTCACAAATCCATGATGCTGCGCATTCGCATGAATATAAAATATCACTGAACTAATGTAGAGTTCGCTTTCAATCAACTTACGGCGGAAAGGAGAAGTAAACAAACTTCCTTTTCGACCATATTGTTTATTAAATGCCTGGGCATAAGCATTAAAAAAACAACCCAATTGTTTGGAAAAATCCAGCTTTTTTTCCATTGTATTTTCTTTGACATAAACCAGCGCATGAAAATGATTTTTAAGCAGGCAATAAGCTCGTACATAAGCTACCTTACTTGTGTATTCCTCAAATTTTTCCAGGAAATAAAAATAATTTTTCTTCTCCAGGAAAATATCCGTTCCATTGATACCGCGGTTGTATATGTGGTAATAATGGCCTTCCAGAATGGGTTGAATGTGGCGCATTTTTTTGTTGAAAGTAACCCAATGAGGCTTTTGGAGATAGCGTTTTAAAACCCTTTTAAACAGTTGAAAACCCCGTCGGGGGTTGTTGCGATGTCGCGGGGCAAAAAAAAGCCGCTCATGGAAATGAGCAGCTTTGAAGTTTAAGTAAAACCGTCCAAGGTTAATTTATATTCTGTCGAACAATAATCTGTTTAGAATTGATGGTGCAATGTATCATTAGATCCTGATGCAATGCATGTTTAGTTATGAACAGCATGTGGACAAACCTTCATCAACTGCATCCCATACTATTTCCGCAATTCAAACATTTGTAACAGGTGCCACTTCGGATCGTAATGTGTCCGCAAGTATTACAGGCAGGTGCATCACTTTGCATACTTTTTGCCGCCGCATTGACTGCGTCCAATCCATGGTCCATTTTTGAAGGCGGGCCCTTTTGCGGTTTCGCTGCCGGCGCCGGGGCTGCATTGCCGGATGCCTTGGCCACCACCCTCACATCACTTAACTCGGGCGTTTTTTTTTCGTATTCCAGCGAAGTGGGAATTTCGTCCCAATCATCCCGGCCCGTATTCAGGACCTCTGGTTTGTCCAGCACATGCACCAGGTCTGTTCTGCCCAAATATTCATAAGCGAGGGCGCGGAAAATAAAGTCGACAATGGAAGTCGTGCTTTTGATATTGGGATGATCTACCATGCCCGAAGGCTCAAAACGGGTGAAAACGAACTTTTCGACAAACTCCTCTAAAGGAACACCGTATTGCAGACCGATAGAGATTGCAATAGCAAAGCAATTCAGCATACTACGCATGGTGGCGCCTTCCTTGGCCATATCGATGAAAATTTCGCCAACGGTCGTATCTGCATATTCGCCGGTGCGAAGAAATATGGCTTGCCCGTTGATTTTTGCCTTTTGAGTAAATCCGCGGCGTTTCGCGGGCAGCGTTCTGCGTTCTACGATGGTCGCTAGTTTCCGTTTAAGCTTGGTGTCGGGGGATGATTGAACCCTTTTCTGCACTTCTTCCAGCAGGTCATCCACTGTCAGTTTGCTCATGTCCACAATATTGGAGTCCAGCGCCGGTTCAATAACGGTTTTGTCAGACGCGCTTTCCGGATCTTCGGATTTTTTCTTTTTGTCGGATTTGTTGCTGAGGGGTTGGGAAAGCTTAGACCCATCGCGATAAAGGGCGCAGGCTTTGAGCGCTAACTGCCAGCTCAACAGGTAAGCATCCGCGATTTCGTCGATGGTGGCTTCATTAGGCAGGTTGATGGTCTTGGAAATGGCACCGCTGATAAACGGTTGCACAGCGCCCATCATACGGATATGACCATGCGCGTGAATGTAACGCCGACCTTTCTTTCCACATTTGTTGGCACAGTCAAAAACGGGCAGGTGTTCTTCTTTTAGGAATGGCGCGCCTTCGATCGTCATGGTACCGCATACAAAGTCATTTGCGGCTTCGATCTGCTCATCGGTAAAACCCAGTGCCTCCAGGAGGTTCCATTCAAAATTGAAATACTGGGTCGATTTGAATCCAAGGCGCTGCAGGCATTCCTCCCCAAGGTTATATACATTGAAGACGAATCCGATTTCAAAGGCGGCAGCAACGGCCAGGTCAAGTTTCTTAATTTCTTCCGCTATAAAACCTTTTTCACTCAGCGTTTGATGATTGATGTGCGGACTTCCGGCAAAACTCCCCGAACCCACCGCATATTTAATGATCCCGTCAATTTCTTTTTCGGAATAAGACAGGTTCCTGAGCGCTGCGGGTACTGACTGGTTAATGATTTTGAAATATCCTCCGCCGCTGAGTTTCTTGAATTTGACCAGGGCAAAATCGGGCTCTACTCCGGTTGTATCGCAATCCATAACAAGGCCAATGGTTCCGGTTGGGGCGATGACGGTAGACTGCGCATTACGGTAACCGAACTTTTCGCCTAGTTGCACGGCTTCATCCCAGGCCTTGGTGGCCGCTTTTAATAAATAATCCGGGCAGTATTTTGCTTTGATTCCCTGGGGTTTGATCTGTAATTTTTCGTACTCGTCCGCATCATAAGCGGCAAGGCGGTGGTTGCGCATAACACGGAGCATTTCGTCGCGGTTCTCTTCATATTTCGGAAATGGGCCCATGGCGCCGGCCATCTCTGCAGAGGTCTTATAGGATATGCCGGTCATGATCGCAGTCAGCGCGCCGGCAATACCGCGCGCCTCTTCACTGTCATAAGGTATTCCCATCACCATGAGCATCGACCCCAGGTTCGCATAGCCCAAACCGAGTGTCCTGTAATCGTAAGATAACTGTGCCACTTCTTTGGAAGGAAACTGCGCCATCAGCACGGAAATTTCGAGTACGGCTGTCCATAAACGACAGGTATACTCGAAGCCCTCTACATCAAAGCTATTATCGCTTTCGTCGAAGAACTGGCGAAGGTTTACAGAAGCCAGGTTACAGGCCGTGTTGTCAAGGAACATGTATTCAGAGCAAGGGTTGGAAGCCCGGATGCGGCCACCATTGGGGCAGGTATGCCATTCATTAATGGTAGTATCGTATTGGGTACCCGGGTCAGCACAACGCCATGCTGCATACGCAATTTTGTTCCAGACTTCCTTCGCCGGCACTTTTTTCATGGTTCTTCCATCGCTCCTTGCTTTCAATTCCCAGTCCTCTCCTTTATCCAGTTTCTCGAAAAATTCATTAGGAATACGGATGGAATTATTGGAATTCTGACCGCTTACCGTTTTGTATGCTTCTCCTTCATAGTCGCTGGGGTAACCTGCAGCGATCAATGCGCCAACCTTTTTCTCTTCTTCCACCTTCCAGTTAATAAATTCCAGGATTTCGGGATGATCGAGGTCGAGACAAACCATCTTGGCAGCCCTGCGGGTCGTTCCGCCTGATTTAATGGCGCCGGCCGCCCTGTCCCCGATTTTCAGGAAGCTCATCAGGCCGCTCGAAGTACCGCCGCCGCTTAATTTTTCATTTTCTCCCCGGATCGTGGAGAAATTTGTTCCCACCCCGGATCCATATTTAAAAATTCTGGCTTCCCGGAGCCAAAGATCCATGATGCCTCCGTCATTAACCAGGTCGTCTTCGACGCTCAAAATAAAACAAGCATGAGGTTGAGGACGTTCGTAAGCCGAAGTTGATTTTTTCAGTACTCCGTCAACCGCGTCAACATAATAATGCCCCTGCGGTTTTCCTTTTATGGCATAACTTTCATAGAGGCCCGTATTGAACCACTGCGGGCTATTGGGCGCACAGGATTGGTTGAGCATCCCATAGACCAGCTCTTCATAAAATACATCGGCGTCATTTTCAGAAGCAAAATAACCATACCGCTCACCCCAGGCTTTCCAGCAATTCGCCATGCGGTGCACTACCTGTTTTACCGAAGTTTCCCGGCTCAGCGAGCCATCGGCCTGGGGAACGCCCGCTTTCCTGAAATATTTTTGTGCAAGAATATCGGTAGCAATCTGGCTCCACTGCTTCGGTACTTCCACATTGTTCATTTCAAATACCACCTCTCCCGAAGGATTACGGATAACTGAAGTACGATAATCGTATTCAAACTGGCTGAATACATCCACTCCGTCTTTGGTGAAGCGACGGGGGAACGGTAAGCCTTTGTTAGGTTGCTTATGATTTGACATATGGTTAGAATACTTTAGTGTTGTTAAGGAATTGTTACCAGCGCGGTAAAACGAAAGTATTTTTTCGTTTTGATATTTCCGATGGGTAGATGTCCACATGTGTGGAAAAAAAGGTTGATAAATTTTGAAGCATAGACGGGTACTGGTTTATTGGATTTATGCACACCTGCAAGCCTTTCTCTGGAGAAGTTTTTTTTGGAAGTGACCAAAAAAAAAATTAGATCACTTAAACACAAAAAGTTTTTGCATTTTTGTAGGGATATCAACACCCATCTTCTAATGCAAGAGCTTATTTATCAGTCGATCTTATCAAAGAAAAAAAGAGGACAAAAATCCTTTGCTGTCCTGATCGACCCAGACAAGGTGGACGCGCGCCGTATCAATGAACTGATCCGGCTGGCTGTTGCATCAGGTGTTGACTATTTATTGGTGGGTGGCAGCCTGATTATATCGAATCACCTCGACCAGGTCGTGCAGGAGATCAAGAAGGATTGTTCAATCCCGGTTATTCTTTTTCCCGGAACACCCTCTCAAATAACCAAATATGCAGATGGATTGTTGTATCTCTCGCTGATTTCCGGGCGCAATCCCGAACTTCTGATCGGACAACATGTTATTTCTGCCCCTTTTGTCAAACAAAGTGGATTGGAAATCATTTCCACCGGGTATATCGTCATTGATGGGGGCGCGCCCACGACCGTTTCCTATATCAGCAACGCGGCGCCTGTTCCGGCAGATAAGAACGAGATTGCCATGTGCACGGCGATGGCTGGTGAAATGCTGGGTATGAAGCTCGTTTATATGGATGCAGGCAGTGGCGCAAAAAGGGCTGTCAGTGAAGAAATGATCTCCATGGTGTCCGGGTGCATCCAGATACCCCTCGTCATCGGCGGCGGTATCAAAGACCCCGAAAAGGCTTACAGCAACTGTAAAGCCGGTGCCGATTTAATTGTAGTAGGCAACGCGATTGAAAAAGATCCGGCACTCATCAGGGAGATCGCGGCAGCGGTTCATGCCGCTCCCATCAAGGCCTGAACGACGCAAACTGACCTGCCAAATCCCGATTTTAACCTTCTTTTAATGGATTTGTCCAAATTTTTATTATAAAAATGGCTTATCATCTAAAAAATTGTTTTTCTTTGTAGGGTCAAAATATTTAGATCAATTCATCTATTTGTTCAATGAAAAAAAACTCACCCATATCACTGATCGCCAGAGTGGTATTGCACGCCTTTCATCAGCGTGGGTTTTTTGTAGCGCCTCCCAGCGTTATTTTTTCTGTTCGTCCCATCCCCTTTTGGGTACGACGTTGATACTACTGCATCATAGTAGCCCCTGTTATATCGGAACTATGAATCCCGTCAAAATACGGATCGTGTCTTTCTTCAATGATCAATTCATTGACATCTATTTATCTTATTCACAACAAATCAATGGAAAACGAGCAACACGAATTTCAGATACTGATCGCTAATCAAGATCACCAGGATTTCGCGCAACTCATTTGTAATGAAATGGAATCTTCCGCCATGGCCCGGGGAACAGGCATTGCCAAGAGAAGCCCTGAGTACATCAAAGATAAAATGCGCGAAGGCAAATCCGTCATTGCATTTACCAAAGACGGCATCTGGGCCGGCTTCTGCTATATCGAAACCTGGAGCCATGGGGAATACGTCGCCAATTCAGGATTGATCGTGGCACCCGCTTTTCGTAAAAGCGGGCTGGCAAAGAAAATCAAGAAGAAAATATTCGAATTGAGTAAGACCTTGTATCCCGAAGCCAAGATTTTTGGCCTCACTACAGGCCTTGCTGTGATGAAGATCAACTCCGAACTCGGATATGAACCGGTAACCTATTCCGAACTTACGCAGGATGAAGCCTTCTGGGCCGGTTGCAAGAGTTGTGTAAACTATGAGATCCTCATGAGCAAGGAGCGAAAAAACTGTATGTGTACCGCCATGCTCTATGATCCCAAAGACCATTTTAAGCCCGAAGAAACTGCCGAAGATTTTACCCAACACAGTAAACTCTACGAGCGGTTCATGAAAATCAAGCAGTGGAAACTGCTGAAACCATTCATGAAGAAAGAAAAAGAAAAAACAGGCAATGGAGGCGGAACCGTTAAAGCGAAATCATTATTCCATTTCTTTTTTAATTTCTAACCGGGAAAATAGTTAAGATGAATAACAAGATTGTTCTTGCATACAGCGGTGGGTTGGACACTACCTATTGCGCCATCTACCTCCAAAAGATCAAAAACCTGGAAGTGCATGCACTTACTGTCAACACCGGCGGTTTCAGCAAGGAAGAAATCGGCAGGATCGAAGCAAGAGCCAAAAAACTGGGCGTGGCTTCCTTTACGTGCGTTGATGTGACAAGGGAGTATTACGAAAGCTGTATCAAATACCTGGTTTTTGGTAATGTACTGAAAAATGCGACCTATCCCCTGAGTGTAAGCGCAGAAAGAATGGTACAGGCGATCGCGGTGGCAAAACATGTTCAAAAGACGGGCGCTGCTTATGTTGCCCATGGCAGTACAGGTGCAGGCAATGACCAGGTGCGGTTTGACATGGTCTTCCAAAGCATGTTGCCGGGGGTGGATATCCTCACACCGATCCGCGATCTCAGCCTGAGCCGCGATCAGGAAATTGCCTTTCTCCATGAACACGGGATTCTCATGAATGCTGAAAAAGCCAGATACAGTATCAATAAAGGATTGTGGGGAACATCTGTAGGCGGAAAGGAAACGCTTACCTCCAATGAATATTTGCCCGAAGACGCGTGGCCCACGCCCTGTACAAAACAGGATACCGAACACATTACGCTGGAATTTGAACAGGGCGAATTGCGGGGCCTGAATGGGAAATCCTTTTCGCATCCCGTGGAGGCCATTCAATATTTGCAATCCATTGCACAGCCTTTTGGCATCGGAAGGGACATTCATGTCGGCGATACCATTATTGGCATCAAAGGCCGGGTTGGATTTGAGGCTGCAGCGCCGGTCATGATCATCAAGGCGCACCATTTGCTGGAAAAACACGTGCTGACCAAATGGCAACTCTACTGGAAGGATCAGCTCAGCACCTGGTATGGCAATTGGCTACACGAGGGACAAATGCTGGATCCGACCATGCGGAATATTGAAAAATTCCTCCAGGACACCCAATCCACCGTATCGGGTAAAGTTTTTGTCACCATGCAGCCCTACCGGTTTACCGTGACGGGAATTGAAAGCGCGCATGACCTGATGAGCAGCAAATTTGGTTCTTATGGTGAAATGAATACAGGATGGTCCGGAGATGATGTCAGGGGCTTTGCCAAAATTTTCGGCAACCAGTCAGCGATTTATCACAAAGTAAATACAGACCTGCAATGAATGGTATCGCTTCAGTTTCTTTTGTGTTCCCAGCCTTCGACAACAAACGACCGGCATAATCTGGCTTAGTATGGAAAAAATAAAAATCGGCATTATCGGTGGCGCAGGTTATACCGGAGGCGAATTGATCAGGATACTGATCAATCATCCACTGGCAGATATAGTATTTGTCAACAGCAGCAGCAATGCAGGCAAACCCATCTACGCTGTTCATGCGGACCTGGTCGGAGAAACGGAACTGGAATTTAATTCCGGCGATATAGATTATGGTGGAATCGATGTGCTTTTTTTATGCGTTGGTCATGGTGAAGCAAAAAAATTCCTGGATCAAAACCGAATTGGCGATCAGGTAAGGATTATTGACCTGTCGCAGGATTTTCGCCTGGAGCAAAACGGTCTGTTGGCAACGATCAGTGGACAACCAGTGGTCTACGGATTGCCCGAATTAAACAAGGATAAGATCAGGTCGGCCAGGCATGTTGCCAATCCCGGCTGCTTTGCTACCGCCATTCAGCTCGGGCTGCTGCCTTTGGCCAGGGCCGGTTTATTAAAAGAAACTTACACGACCGGCATTACCGGATCTACCGGCGCCGGCCAGGGCCTTTCGCCGACGACACATTTTTCCTGGAGGGCAAACAACATACAGGCATACAAAACCCTTACCCATCAGCACCTGCATGAAATCCTGCAATCCCTGAAGCAATTGCAACCGGCATTCGGCCATGACCTGAACTTTGTTCCATGGCGTGGCGATTTTACGAGAGGTATTTTCGTCAGTTCCCAAATGCATTGCGAACTCACGGAAAAAGAACTGGCAAAACTGTATGAAGATTATTATCGCGATCATCCGTTCACTATGTTAAGTAAGGAGCCCATTGCGCTGAAACAGGTAGTGAATACCAATAAGTGCCTGATCCAACTGGAAAAGACCGGCAACAAGCTGGTCGTTCATTCGACCCTTGATAACCTGGTGAAAGGAGCATCCGGCCAGGCGGTCCAAAACATGAACCTGATGTTCCGTGCAGAGGAAACTGCGGGATTAAAGTTGAAAGCAAATTATTTTTAAGCCTATATCATGAAACTATTTGACGTATATCCAATCAATAACATCGCCATCACGAAAGCAAAGGGATCCTATGTGTGGGACGACCAGGGTCAGCAATACCTGGATCTGTATGGCGGCCATGCGGTGATCTCTATCGGTCATACACATCCGCATTATGTTCAGCGGATCACCGATCAACTGAATAAAGTGGGGTTTTATTCCAATTCTGTTCTTATTCCGCTGCAGGAAAAACTGGCTGTTGCATTGGGCAGGGTTTCCGGCAAGGATAATTACCAACTCTTCCTTTGCAACTCCGGAGCTGAAGCAAACGAAAATGCCATGAAGCTGGCTTCTTTTTACAATGGCAGAAAGAAAATCATCGCCTTTTCCAAATCCTTTCACGGGAGAACGTCGCTGGCCGTTGCAGTCACCGACAATCCTGCCATCGTGGCGCCGGTAAACCAGACGAACAATGTCATCTTTCTTCCGTTCAATGATGAAGCTTCGCTGGAGGCCTGTTTCAGGGCTCAGGGCGACCAGATCTCTTCGGTAATCATCGAGGGCATCCAGGGGGTGGGCGGTATTCATGAAGCCAGCGCTCCCTTCTTACAAAAGATAAAAAGTCTCTGCCAGGAATACAATGCGGTATTCATCGCCGACAGTGTTCAATGTGGCTATGGACGCAGCGGAAAATTTTTCTCTCACGACTATGCCGGGGTGGATGCGGATATTTATACCATGGCGAAGGGCATGGGAAACGGGTTTCCTGTTGCCGGTATCATCATCGCGCCAAAATTCCAGCCCAAACATGGCATGCTGGGAACGACTTTCGGTGGCAACCACCTGGCTTGCGCCGCCGCGCTGGCCGTGCTCGAAGTGATAGAATCCGAAGGATTGATGCAAAATGCAGCCACATTGGGCAATTACCTGCAGGCCGAATTGAAAAAAATCCCGGAACTGACCAATGTAAGGGGAAAGGGATTGATGATTGGCTTTGATGTTCCGGAAACATTGAAAGACCTGCGGAAGAACCTTCTCTTCAACCAGCACATTTTTACAGGCGAAGCGAAACCGAATACCATTCGCCTGCTGCCTTCGCTGGCTTTGAGAAAAAAAGATGCCGATGAATTCCTCGAATCGATCCGGGAGGAGATTCAACATATGGTTTCACAACCAAACCTGATTCACTAAAAAATGAAAAACTTCATTTCTGTACGGGATGTGCAGGACATCAATTCCCTTGTAAAAAAAGCATTGGCCTATAAAGCCGATCCTTTCAAAGACAGAAATCTTGGCGTCAACAAACGCATTGGGTTGTTATTCCTCAATCCCAGCATGCGCACCAGGCTGAGTACACAGGTTGCCGCCCAGAACCTCGGCATGGAGCCCATCATTTTTAATGTAGACAAAGATGGCTGGGCCCTGGAATTTGAGGAAGAAGCCATCATGAGCGGCAATACGGTAGAACATGTAAAAGATGCTGCGCCCATTTTCGGAAAATATTTTGATATTCTTTGCATCCGCACCTTTCCATCCCTACAGAACCGGGAAGACGACTATAGCGAACTCTACATACGCCAATTTCTAAAATATTCCGGCATACCGGTCGTAAGTCTCGAGAGTGCCACCTTGCATCCATTGCAAAGCCTGACGGATATCATCAGCATCAGGGAATCGCTGGATAACGCGCCCTTGCCCGTAAAGCGTCCGAAGATTGTGCTTACCTGGGCACCCCATGTAAAACCATTACCTCAATGTGTTGCTAATAGTTTTTCGCAATGGATTAATGTCTGGGGCGAAGCAGACTTCGTGATCACGCATCCTGAAGATTATGAACTCGATGAACAATTTACCCAGGGAGCAACCATCGAGCGTAACCAGGAAAAGGCCCTTACGCATGCAGATTTTGTTTATGTGAAGAACTGGAGTACCTATACCGACTACGGGAAGATCTATTGCAACGACCCTGAATGGATGTTAACCAATGAAAAATTAAAGTTGACCAACAATGCCCGGGTGATGCATTGCCTGCCCGTGCGAAGAAATGTAGAATTAAGCGATGAAGTTCTGGACAGCACAAGCAGCATAGTGACCCGACAGGCGGCCAACCGGGTTTGGGCAGCGCAGGCTGTATTAAGCGAAATATTGACCGGTTCCTGATCGATTTTAAATGGAGAAGCTATACATCATAAAAATTGGCGGCAACATCATCGACGATGACAGCAAGCTTTCCTCGTTTATACGGGATTTTGCTTCGATTGCGTCCAAAAAAATCCTGGTGCACGGAGGCGGAAAACTGGCTACTGAACTGGCCGGGCGGTTGGATGTTCAACAGACCATATTGGACGGACGCAGGATAACGGATGCGGATACCCTAAAGATCGTGACCATGGTATATGCCGGCTTGATCAACAAAAACATCGTCGCCGGTCTGCAGGCAATGGGTTGTCAGGCAATGGGCTTGTCTGGTGCAGATGGAAATCTGATCCGGGCGCACAAACGAAACCATCCCTCCATCGACTACGGATTTGCAGGCGACATCGATTCCATCAATACAGCGCTGCTGATCGATCTTGTAAACCAGGGGATAACCCTTGTAGTCAATCCCATCACCCATAACGGAGCGGGACAGCTGCTGAATACCAATGCGGATACCATCGCCCAGGAGCTGGCCAGGGCCCTTACGGCTTATTTTGAAGTGAACCTGGTCTATTCGTTCGAAAAAAGCGGTGTATTGCTGGATGCCGATGACAACAGCACCGTCATCCCTACCCTTCAACCGGCCTATTACAAAAAGCTCAGGGAGGAAAAGAAGATTTTTGCAGGAATGATTCCCAAGATCGACAATGCGTTTGCCGCATTGGATAGCGGGGTGAAACAGGTGACCATCGGGAAAGCAGAAGATTTAAAACAACTCATCGCCCATACCGCGGGCACAAATATTACCAATGATTAATTCAGACCTGCATGATTTGCAAACCGGAGCGGTTGATCTGCTGAAGCAATTAATTGCCACACCTTCCTTTTCCAAAGAGGAAAATGATACTGCGGAATTGATCAGCCTTTTTTTTGAAAAGCATTATGTCCCTTTTGCCCGGGTTGGCAATAATGTATATGCCAAAAACAAATTTTATGACCCGAACAAACAGAGCATCCTGCTGAATTCACATCACGATACCGTTCGCCCGAACAAGGCTTACACCAATGATCCTTTTCAACCGATTGAAAGAGATGGCAAAATATTCGGACTCGGCAGCAATGATGCGGGGGGCTGCCTAGTGAGCCTGATGGCTGCCTTTTTACATTTTTACCCTGTCGATAACCTCAGTCATAACGTGGTATTTGCTGCAAGCGCCGAAGAAGAGATCAGCGGTGTAAATGGCATTGAGCTGGTATTGCCGTATCTCGGACAAATCGATTTTGGCATCGTGGGAGAGCCCACTAGACTCGAGATGGCTGTAGCCGAGCGGGGTCTGATGGTGATCGATTGTACAGCAATGGGAACGGCCGGCCATGCCGCCAGGAACGAAGGCGAGAATGCCTTGTACAAGGCCCTGGAAGACATTGACTGGATTCGCCATTACCGGTTCGACAAAGTCAGTGAACTCCTGGGCGAATCGCGTATGAGCGTCACCGTGATAGAGACGGAAAATAAACAGCACAATGTGGTTCCTTCGCAATGCAAATTTGTTATCGATGTAAGGGTAAATGAGTTATACAGCTTCGAGGAAATCCTGGAAGCATTGAAGCTTAATCTCAAAAGCCAGTTCAAGCCCCGAACCACCCGGATGAAATCCACATCCATCTCCCTTCAACATCCCCTGACCCGGGCCGGGATCGCCCTGGGCAGAAATTATTTTGGCTCACCCACGACATCAGACAAGGCATTGATGCCCTTCCCGGCATTGAAAATGGGTCCCGGAGATTCTGCCAGAAGCCATACTGCAGATGAGTATATTTATACGGACGAAATCAATCAGGGCATTAAGATGTATATAGACCTGCTAAACAAACTCGTATAAAAGCACATTATATGAAACTCTGGGATAAAGAAAATACCAATACATCTGCAAGAATAGAAGCCTTTACAGTAGGGAAGGATAAATCATTTGATATCCTGCTCGCGGAATACGATGTGCTTGGCTCACTGGCCCATACGGAAATGCTGGAAGGAATCGGTCTGCTCACGAAACAGGAGCTGGAACTGATCCACCGGGAACTCAATCAGATCTTATTATCCATTCGCAATGCTACTTTCACAATAGACGAAACGGCGGAAGACATTCATTCGCAGATCGAATGGCTGCTGACTCAGCGAATCGGGGAGGCCGGGAAAAAAATTCATAGTGGACGAAGCCGGAACGACCAGGTAGCCGTGGACATCAAATTGTTTCTACGCGCAGAAATCCTGAAACTAAAGGATGAGGCAAATGACCTGTTCGACCTGCTGATTGCCCAGAGTGAAAAATTCAAGGACAAATTATTGCCTGGCTATACACACTTGCAGGTGGCCATGCCTTCCTCGTTTGGGCTTTGGTTTGGCGCCTATGCGGAAAGCCTGGTTGATGACCTGGAATTGTTGTCCGCGGCTTACCACATCGCCAATAAAAACCCGCTCGGCAGTGGCGCGGGGTACGGTTCGTCATTGCCTTTGAACAGAACAAAAACGACGCAGCTGCTACATTTCAAAACCCTAAACTACAATTCCATATATGCCCAAATGACCCGCGGCAAAACCGAGAAGATAACAGCAATGGCTATCAGCAGCCTGGCTGCTACGCTCAGCAAACTATCCATGGATTGTTGTCTTTTCCTGAATCAGAATTTCAGTTTCATTTCTTTCCCTGATGAATTAACAACCGGCAGCAGCATTATGCCGCACAAAAAAAATCCCGATGTATTCGAATTGATCAGGGCAAAATGCAATCGCATCCAATCCATTCCCAATGAATTGACCCTGCTGATCAATAACCTCCCTTCCGGTTACCATCGCGACCTGCAACTGACAAAAGAAATCCTGTTTCCAGCACTAGAAGAGATCAAAGCCTGTTTTCAGATGACCGGGCTGATGCTTTCCCAGGTTACGGTGAAGGATCATATCCTTGATGATGAAAAATATAAATATATTTTTAGTGTTGACGCGGTGAATGAGCTGGTCAGGAAGGGCATGTCCTTTAGGGAAGCCTACCAGAAAATAGGCAATGATATACAAAAAGGGATTTTTGTACCCCCGGTTATTGAAAGTCCCGGAAAAGCTGCCACTCATGAGGGAAGCATCGGCAATCTCAGCAATGATAAGATCAAAAAAGAAATGAATAAAGTGTTAAATAAATTCTCCTAAGCTCATTGTCATTCCTCCGCTCCCGTCCCGCCTAAGGCGGGGCGGGAGCGGAGGAATCGACGGAGAAAGTAACCCGTCAAGGGACCGATTTCTCTCCGCCTCCGGCCTGTGGCCTTCGGCGGATCGAAATGACAAGAACTAATTAACTAATTTTGCAGAAGGGATCATGTCCAATGAAATATTTAAAGCCTTCTTATATGAAAAGATCGTTCACGATCGCCTCCGCGATCACGGCCATTTGCCTGATGGGTTTCATTACCGCATTGCATGCGCAAAAAACAGACAAGCAGGAAAAAGAAGCGGCCCTGGAAACAGCCATTAAGAACATGGTTGAAGCCCAGCGGTACAAGTTTATCGCGCAATCCATGATGCCCATGGCCGGCCGAAGCAGGCAGGTTTCCTTCGGCTATGATTTAAGGGTAACGAAAGACACGCTCAATGCCTATCTTCCTTATGTTGGAAAAGCCTTTACCGCCGATTACGGCGGCAGCAATGGCGCCATCAGCTTTAAAACAACAGAATTCGAATACCTGAAGAAGGATGCAAAAAAAGGAGGCTGGGACATCACGATCACCCCAAAAAACATTAGCAATGTACGCCAGATCATACTTAGAATCTCCCTGTCAGGCTTCACCAACGTGCAGGTAACAAGCAATACCCGCGATATGATCTCGTTCTACGGGTATTTGGAAGATTTAAAATGATTGTCATTCCGACCCCCGCCTTGGGCGGGGGCGGAGGAATCGATGGAGAAAGTAACCCGCCGAATGACCGATTCAATCCGCCCTCGGCCTGCGGCCTTCGGCGGATCAAAATGACAACGGGAAAAAGAAACAAGTTAATGCTGTAAAAGATGGGTAGCTACCAAAAATGCGACCCGTTTATTACTTCTACATTACCACAAATCCCAGCAAAACTGTGTTGTATTGTGGAATGACAAATTCACTTGATCAACGCATTGTAGAACATTATCTTGACCGTGGAACTCAAAGAAATTTTGCCGGAAAATATTCATGTTTTTACCTCCTCTATTACGAATCATTTCAATATATAAATGATGCAATTGACAGAGAGACAGAGGTAAAGAAATGGAGTAGAAAAAAGAAGGAACAGTTGATACAGAACATGAATGCAGAATGGAAATTTTTAAATGTCGAATTATATGGTGAATGGCCGCCAAGGGATCTGTTCCATCGAAGAGATATCAAATGAGGGGGATTGGGTTGGCGGGTCATGCCTGTCTGGTCGATTTCTCTCCGCCTTCGGCGGATCGAAATGACAAAAAAGAAAGCGCTTCGAAATGATAAGGGGAAGGCGCCTCGAAATGACAATGCACAAATTTCCTTGTCATTTCTCTCCGCCTTCGGCGGAGAGAAATCGACCATTCGGCGGACTACTTTCGCGGCTGATTCCTCCGCCCCGCTTCGCGGGGATCGGAATGACAATCATTTTAAATCCTTCGTGTCAACTCTCGTAGGAGTATCATTCCCATCAACAATAGATTTGGAACTGATGGCAATTGCCCTGATGATCTCCGTCATATTCTTCATGTCAAGGGTTCCGATTTCATCATCGAGTTGGTGATAGTGCTTTTCAGAATCCATCTTGGATGTGGACAGACTATGCGCCGGAACACCTTGCCTGGCCAGTGTCGCATTGTCTGAACGGAAGAACAGTTGCTGGTCCGGATAAGGATCGGGATAAAATTTGAACTGACTTCCCGCAAGGTTCTTTTCCAGGATCTTTCCCATGTCCGTTCTTTCGTAGCCGGTCATATAGGCCGAGTTGGTTCCCCATTTGCTTTCTGTCCCAATCATCTCAATATTGAACATCGCGACAACCTGTGCAGGGTCAAATTGCCTCGAGAAATATTGAGAACCAAAGCCTCCGATCTCTTCGGCCGCAAACGTAACAAATAGCAAGGTCCTCGTATTGTTTTTCATCTTGGCAAAATATTTTGCAAGCAGAATGACTGCCGTACTTCCCGACGCATCATCATTGGCGCCATTGTAAATAGAATCATGCTGCGCATTAGGTTTCACCATGCCCAGGTGATCATAGTGGGCAGAAAAGATAACGTATTCATTTTTTTTTGCTGTTCCCGGTAATATGCCTACGACGTTGGAAAGCTTCGCTTCTGTTATGTCATGCAGGGCATGAATTTCGTATTGTTTAGGGTCCGCAGTACTGAGCACAAAAATAACGCTGTGATCTGATTTGAATTGCTGTCCCTTCAAGCCGGCCAGTCTCGGGAAAATCTTGGCAAAACTTGTATCCAGCAACACCAGGTAGTCCTTATCGGCTTGAATATATTTAAATATGACAGACCTGATATTATCATCCTTTCTGATAAACGCTTTCTCATAGCCGCTTTGATTGTTCACCGTTAAATCAGCCTGGGTGGTAAAAACAATAATATTTTTTTCGTCCAATGCCTGGCCGTCAAATGTTCCTGAGGTAGAAATGGGCTTGGCTTTAACCATGGTAAATGTTTGTCTGTAACTTCCGCTGTTGTTCAGGGTCTGAAGACCAGCCGCTTTGAACTCGCCGCAGATAAAATCGGCGGCCTTCTCTATTCCCGGCGAAAAGCTGGCGCGTCCCTGCATATCATCCGAAGAGATTATTTTTTCAATTCGCTCCACTTCCTTTGTGTTGATCACCGCATCTAAATCCTGCGCGGCCAGCGATCCGCCTGCGCTTAGGGCCAGAAATAAAATAAATGGTTTTTTCATGTGTCAGTTTGTTTAAAAAAAACCCCCGCCTCGCAGGGGTTATAATAAATCAGCAGGTCGAACGACTATAGGCTCATCATTTCTTTAAACTTCACCGTCTGTCTGCGGCTTACTTCAATTTTTTCTCCGCCCTTGAGTTCTAACAGGAGTCCGCCATTGAAGTACGGTTCAATTTTTTCGATCAGCCTCAGGTTGACGATGTGTTTGCGGTTCGCCCGGAAAAAAACCTTCTGATCCAGCCTCTCTTCCAGTGCATTCAGGGATTTCAGGATCAGCGGCTTATTGGAAGCGAAATAAACTTTCGCGTAATTGCCGACACTTTCGAACAGGCGGATATCCGACAATTTTACAAACCAGCAACGCTCGCCGTCCTTTACAAAAACCTGGTCATGCTCGTGTAACAGGCTGCGGTTGATTGGGATATCATCTTCCGACAAGATTTCCTTTTCATCTTCAAGGTGCAGTTTTTGGATGGCATCCGCCAGGCGTTTTGGCTCAACCGGCTTGAGCAGGTAATCCAGCGCATTCACTTCGAAAGCCTTCAGCGCATAGTCATCATAGGCAGTCGTAAAAATGACATCAGGTGCCTTATCCAGTTCGGCCAGCATATCAAAGCCGGTTTTTCCCGGCATTTGTATATCGAGGAAAATCAAATCAGGATTGAGGCTGTCAATTTTTTCAATTCCTTCCGCTGCATTTGCGGCTTCGGCAATCACTTCGATTTCCGGAAATTCCAACAACAATTTTTTTAATTCGTTCCGGGCCAGTCTTTCGTCGTCAATAATAACCGCTCTAATCATATCGCATTTATTTAATCGGGCTAACAGGGATCAATACTGTAGCCTGTACCGTATTATTTTGAATTTCTTTGATATCAAAAATTGCTTTCAGTCCAAATAGCAACTGCAGACGGTTGCGGGTACTGGCCAAACCAAATCCGCCCTCATTCATAGAACCATTAAGATGCCCGGTATTCCTGATCACCAATTCATGATAGTTGTCTTTAAAATCAGAAATGATCTTCACCGTGCCCCCGTTCACCTGCTTGCTGATGCCATGCTTGATCGCGTTTTCAACCAGGGTTTGCAACATCATCGGGGGAATAGGCTGATCCAGGGTATTGTCATCCACATCATATTCTACCCTCAACCGGTCTTCGAACCGGATATGTTCCAGGGCAAGATAATCTTTTACAATATCCAGTTCTTTCTGAAAGCTCACGGTTTCCTGCTTCTCTGCCTGCATACTGCTGCGCAGGATATTGCTCAGTTCGGTGATCGCTGTTCTTGCCCGCTCAGGATTTTCATCGACCAGCGCCCGAATGCTGTTCAAAGAATTAAATATAAAATGCGGGTTGATGTGTGATTTGATGGTTTTAAGTTCCAGTTCCTTTACAAGCGCTTCCAGTTTCAGTGTGTCGAACTGCTGCTTGCGGCTTTTCTCTATATAATGATAGAAATAATAGATCAGGGTCCAGGGAATAATTAAAATTCCATTCTCGAGGGTTCCGAGCAGCAGGTTGGTAATGAAGTCAGGTTTTTTCTTGTTGGTGGCAATATTCAATACTTCCAGCAGGCCAAGCCTGATAAAGCTGTCAAGAATGCAAACGACGATGACGCCCAGGAAAAGCCTCGGCAGTGCTTTTTCAACCGGCAAAATAAGCCAGTTTGACCTGCGAAGAAATTCACGGAATAAATGTGTCGCAAAAATGCCTGCAACTACCATTACGCCCAGGATCTCCACGAGCCTTAAAGTTAATTTCCCGTTCTCGATAGAATACAGGAGGATCAACATGAGCCCCATAAATACCCAGCCTGAAAACTGACACCACCAATAATATCTTGTTGAATTCCTCGACATATTCAATAATATGAATAATTCTATGAAAGCCCAAAGCTAAAGTTTTATGGACGCTGCGCACCGGTCTTTTGTACTAATGGGTCATTTGGATAGTCCATCGGTGCAGCGCCGACGGATTAAATGTCATCCCGTCCCGAAAAAGCCTTGCCGGACAGCAAAACCCCGTATTTTGCTCCTTCTGGGGTCCGCGCGATCCGGAATCCCCGTTCAAACCAATATTCCGTAGCAGATTGCTAGATTCCAAACCAATAAATTGGTACTTTTACGTCGCTAAATGCAATGGAGATGGACATTCAGACAGGTTCTTTACTGAAATCAATTAATTCTCCCGATGACCTGAAAACCCTGAACAGGGAGCAATTGCAACAGGTTGTCGACGAATTGAGGCAATACATTATTGATATTGTAAGCTTACACGGCGGACATTTTGGCGCCAGCCTGGGCGTTGTTGAGCTGACCGTCGCCTTGCATTATGTCTTCAATACGCCTTACGATCAGTTGGTTTGGGATGTTGGCCACCAGGCCTATGGCCATAAGATCCTGACGGGTCGCCGCGAACAGTTCTCTTCTAACAGAAAATACAATGGGTTGAGCGGTTTTCCAAAAAGAAGCGAAAGCGAATACGATACATTCGGCGTTGGCCACTCCTCCACGTCGATCAGTGCAGCCCTGGGCATGGCCATGGCGGCCAAATACAAAGGCGAACATGACCGGAAGGCTGTAGCCATCATTGGTGATGGGGCGATGACCGCCGGACTGGCTTTTGAAGGCATGAACCATGCAGGTGTTGCGGATACAGACCTGCTCATCGTGCTGAACGACAATTGCATGAGCATTGACCCGAATGTGGGTGCTTTGAAAGAATACCTTACAGACATCACCACTTCCCAAACCTACAACAAGTTAAAGGACGATATCTGGAAGGCATTGGGCAAATTGCCTGTAGGGGGGCATTTCAGCCGCGAAATGGCCAGTAAGATCGAACACAGTATCAAGAGTTTCGTGAGCAAGAGCAGCAATCTCTTCGAGGCCCTGAAGCTGCGTTATTTTGGCCCTATCGATGGGCACAACATTACCAAGCTGGTAGATACGCTTAACGATCTTAAAAATATACCCGGGCCCAAATTATTGCACATCATAACGGTCAAGGGCAAGGGCTATGCGATGGCGGAAAATGACCAAACCAAATGGCATGCACCCGGCTTGTTCGACAAGATAACCGGTGAGATCTATAAAAAGAAATACGAAACCAAACAACCTCCCAAATACCAGGACGTTTTCGGTCATACCATCATTGAGTTGGCAGAAAAGAACAACAAAATCTTTGGCATCACACCCGCGATGCCCAGCGGTTCATCACTGAAATTCATGATGGAAGAAATGCCCGATCGCGCGTTTGACGTGGGTATTTGCGAACAGCATGCTGTTACCCTGAGTGCGGGCCTGGCAACGCAGGGCATCAGGCCATACTGCAATATCTATTCTTCTTTCATGCAAAGGGCCTTTGACCAGGTGATCCACGATGTTGCCATACAGGATCTGCCTGTCGTTTTCTGTCTTGACCGGGCGGGCCTGGTAGGCGAGGATGGACCTACACATCATGGCGCTTATGATATTCCCTATATGCGGTGCATTCCGAATATGATCGTAAGCGCACCGATGAATGAAAGCGAATTGCGTAACCTGATGTTCACGGCCCAACTCGAATCAACCAACCATCCCATCGTCATCAGGTATCCGCGTGGAGAAGGCGTAATGCCTGATTGGAAAACACCCATGCAGGAGATCAGCATTGGAAAAGGAAGGAGGCTAAAAGATGGAGAAGATATCGCAATCCTTACGTTTGGTCACCCGGGTAATTTTGCAACGGCCGCTATACGCGATCTGAGAACGGAAGGACTAAATCCAGCACACTATGATATGCGTTTTGTGAAGCCACTGGATGAAACTTTGTTGCATGAAGTGTTCGGAAAGTTTGACAAAGTGATTACCGTAGAGGATGGAACCATTGTTGGGGGATTTGGCAGCGCCATCCTGGAATTTATGACAGGACACGGCTATAAGGCAGCCGTAAAGATCCTTGGAATTCCTGATACCATCATCGAGCATGGCACACTTAAAGAACTACAGCACGAAGCCGGTTTTGATGCACAAGCCATCGCCCAGGCTGCGAGAGAACTGATGAAAGAAAAAATGGCAGCAAGAATAAAGGTGTAGCCAGTCTCTTTACGCCCATCATATTACTGATTATCACCTTTACCAATGCTAACTTAATTTCAGTATGCACCGGAAATTTCTTCTTGCATGCTTTATTACCTGCACCATCCTTCCGCTATTTGGTCAAAAATATCGTTTTGTTAACTATACCCCCCAGGATGGACTAGCGAATAGCCGTGTGCGCAAGGCATATCAGGACAGCCGCGGGAGAATGTATTTCCTGACTTTTGGTGGACTGAGCGTGTACAATGGAGCCCGGTTTATGAACTATGGCACCCAAAATGGGCTCTCGACAAATCTCGTAAATGATATCCTGGAAATTTCACCTGATTCTTTGCTGCTGGCCGTAAATATCAGAAAGGTCCATACATTGGTGAATGGCGTAATCGGAGATTTAAAAACCACCGATGGTTTCTGTCCACTGGTCAATCAATTCCTGAAAAGTGAAGACGGGGAAATATATGCCAGTTCTGATGATGGACTTTTCCAGCTTCATAATAAGAAATTTGAAAGACTCCCTCTCCATGTTCCGGGGAAAAATACCAACCTGTCTTTTCTGGGCTCGCTGGTAGAATTTCACCACTACCTCATATTTGCTACCAATGATCTCAACAATTTCACCGGCATCTACCTCTATGATAAGACCACAAAGAAAATAACGGATGCGAATGAAAACAACATGATTTTTTTTCTTGGAAAGGATCGGGAACAACGCATTTGGATCGGTCAGGAGGGGAAATTAATTCTCCTCGATAGTTTGGCATTGGAGCAAGGAAAAATAAGATTCGAATCTCCTCCCTCAGCATTCAGGTCCGTGACCAACCTAACAGTAACCTATATGGCATTTGACGCCCAAAACACATGGATCATTATTCGCGGCCATAAAATGATCAGGATTAACCAAAACACGAGCGAGCATTCAGTCCTGCCCGAACTGGAGGGCACAGCGATGATGCAAAATATGTTTGTTGATAAAGAACATAATCTTTGGATATGCAACGACGGGGCAGGTTTGTTTAAGATAATTAATTCGGGTTTGCTGGTCAATGAAAATCCGTTTCCAAAAAAGGTCCATTCCGCATCCTCTTTTTCAGATAGTATCTGGTTCAGCAGTGAATCCGATTATGTTTACAGAAAAACAAGATCGGGTACCAGGAGCTTTCGCTCCAATATAAGCCCTGCGCCACTGATCATCGGGCAATCAAATGATAAACTACTGGCCCTGGATCTTAAAACTATCTATGAAGCTTCTATGCCCGGCGAACATAACAAAGAGATCCTATTTCGAAAAAGAAATTCTTTTGAAGGCAAGGGAACGTTTGGAGGAAAAAATATTGTGGATGCCAATGGTAATTGCATTACCTCCATTTCTGCGGGTTTGATCATTTGGAAAGATTTTCAGCCAATATATAATTATGCTCTTTCTCCATGGGACATGATTGAAGGCCTGCAAATAGACAATTCCGGCAGGCTTTGGGTAGCATCGCGATCTAAAGGGCTGGGCATTTTTTCTCTTCACCCCGAAAACCCTTCACAATACCTTCAGCCGCTCTCCCTTTTTCCTGATTTGCCGGGCGGGATTTCACCGAGGAGTATGGTATTGGATAAGAAACAGCATGTATGGATTGGCAGCCGGGATCACGGACTTCTTGTTTTTGAATGGAGAGGAAAACAATTAAAACAATTGTTTCAGTTTCAAAGAAACAATGGACTTTCAGATGATTTTGTTACTTCGCTTGCCTGCGATGATGCGAACAATATCATTGTAGGTACACAAAGCGGACTCGACAGAATCATTCCGAATGGTGACAACTATTACCTGGAAAACATTACTAAAAGCAATGATTTTTTTTCCTATGTCACCCAGGTTTGGGCCAATCCGGATGGCAGTTCTTCCGCGCTAACTGCCAATGGCGCGCTGATCGATGTATTAGGGCCGGATAAAGGAAGGGCAAATTACCAGCCTGATGTGTTTATTGAAGAATTGCGCTTGAATGGCCAGGTTACATCCATCGCAAAAAATTCATTTACCTTCAATGAAAATAATCTTAGCGTCAGCCTGGCAGCCCCTACTTTCATTGATGAAAAGCAGGTGCGTTTTACTTATTTGTTGGAAGGATCAAGCAATAAGCGATGGAGTGATACCAGTAACAATTCCGTGATTCATCTCATTAACCTTCAGCCCGGCACTTACCGTTTAATGGCAAGAACATTTTTTCCGACTACCCCTTACAGTCCACAGCAATTAAACTGGGCCTTTTCGATCCTGCCTCCCTGGTGGCAGACCTGGTGGTTCCGGGTGCTGGTTGCTTTGACGGGAATCGCCATCTTTGTTTTGTTGATCCGCTCCTATTTCCAGCGAAAATTATTGGCACAAAGAATTTTTCTGGAAAAAAAACAGGCTGTTGAGAAAGAAAGGACAAGAATTGCCACGGATATGCACGATGACCTCGGGTCAGGATTGTCGCGCATTCATTTCCTGAGCGAGATCATTCGACGGAAAAGAAAGGACGATATAGCCATTCAGCCTGAGTTAAGTAAAATATCTTCATTTAGTCACGAAATGATTGATAAGATGGGAGAAATTGTTTGGGCACTCAACGAAAAAAATGACACGATCGCGGATCTCCTGGCTTTTACCCGCTCCTATGCGGCAGACTATCTCGAAAACCACGAAATTGAATGCACCATTGAAACCCCTGAGGATTTGCCTCAACTCTATATTAAAGGGGAAACCCGGCGCAATATATTTTTATCGGTAAAAGAATGCCTGTTCAATATTGTCAAGCATGCCAACGCTTCACAGGTTGATATCAAATTCCGGGTTGACAATGAATTGAGGATATCCATCCACGATAATGGAACCGGTATAGACTGGGAAAAAACCAGGGTGAATGGGAATGGGATCTTCAATATCCGGAAGAGGATGCATGAATTGGCCGGAACGGCAGCATTTGCCAATAATCATGGAACCGAGGTGACGATGAAAATTCCTTTAGATACAGAATAGCCCAAGACTAACTTTCGTTATATTGAACCCTGCGCATGTAGCCTTTATTTTTGCCTATGCTTATCACCGTGGCTATCATAGAAGATTTGGAAGAAATCCGGGAGGGATTGAGATCCTTTATTGATCCGGATCCTGATTTTGAAATTGTGGCGATGGCCGATGACGCGGATGAAGCGTTAAAAGTCTTACCATTTACCCAGCCGGATATCGTGATCATGGACATAAATTTGCCCGGCATGAACGGGATTGATTGTATCAATGCTGTGAAAGAAGAATGTCCCCATACCCAATTCATGATGTTCACCGTATATGAAAATGACGAAAAAGTATTCCAGGCATTGCAAGCCGGCGCTTCCGGCTACCTGCTCAAGAATGCAAGTCCGGAACAAATCATAGAAGCACTGAAAGAATTGTATAATGGCGGATCTCCTATGAGTCCCACCATTGCCCGTAAGCTGGTCAATATTTTCCGGGATCAGAAAAAATCAAAGCTATCTTCGGATTTGCTCGGAAGAAGAGAAAACGATGTGCTTGAATTGTTGGCACAGGGATTATTGTATAAAGAAATCGCAGCCCGGCTTTCCATCACGGTAGGTACGGTGCGACAGCATATTCATAATATTTATGAAAAGCTGCATGTCCAGAACCGGACGGAAGCCATCAATAAGGCAATGAGAAAATGAGTTGAAAAAAATCATGGCTCAGGGTCCTTAAAACCACTTTCATCTCAGTTTATCGGCTCACCCTAACTTTTATCATATTGACTTGGGTTTATTTGGAAAGTAGCTTTGGGAAAATCTCCTCTCATGTATCTGAATTATTTTCCCGGAAAGCTGTTAAACCTTTGTGCGGGTTTATTGCTGTGTATAGGTTGCGTGAAAACCAATCCGCCCACAAATAATAATAACAATAATGCAGGCAGTGGCAGTAATGGAAGCAACCTACCGCCCGCAGTAACTCCAATTGGTACTCCTGTAGGGACTGCTGTTACACAAACCATTGGTCCCTCGGGAGGATTGATCATCAGCGATGACGGAAATGTTTTCCTGACCATTCCTGCAGGCGCCTTATCTGCCAATACCGATATCACGATTCAACCAGTTACCAATGAGACCCCTGGCGGAATAGGGAATTCTTACCATCTTATGCCGGATGGTACAAAATTCAGCAAACCGGCTGGTTTAACTTTCATGTATACTGATGAGGAACTGAACGGTTCTCACCCTTACCTTCTTTTCATTGCATACCAGGATAACTTAAATGAGTGGATAGCCGATTTGAAAGACAGATGGGTGGATACTCTATCTAAGACGGTAAGCATGGAGATTAATCATTTCAGTATTTGGTCAAGAGGCGAATCGATGAGTTTGGAAGCTGATAAAGAAAAACTGTATGCAGGTGAAAATACTGAACTGCGATTGGTTATGACCGGACCAGGACAATTAGTCTCAACGGGGCCCGATGCATCTGATGATGAGTTAAGTACTTTGTCCTCTAAAACGCCACTGGATGGAAAAAAAGTGAAGAACTGGAAAGTAAATGATGTTCCCGGAGGAAATGATCATGATGGATTGATCAATGACGAGACCTTACTCGGAAAAACTGCTGATAAGGCGGTTTACAACGCACCCAGATCTGTTGACCGTAATAGAACTGTTGTGGTATCGGTAGAATACAATGACCCGGTCACCCTGTGGAATAAGGGAAAGCCTTCCATTCAGCTTAGCAAATTTATCTTCTTAAAAGAGCTACAGCTGTTTCCAAAACCACTCAAATATGCGCTTGAAATTACCTTTTATCAGACTTTCCCTGATAAAACCATTCTAATGGACACGACGGAAGTCGAATTGGGTGTTGACCTAACACTCAATAATCTGGAAAATGCAGTGACGGTTACGTCCGTGGCTGAACATGCGCCTGCTCTGGAAAATGCTAGTCACGATCAAGGTGGCTGCAGTTTTTCCTGGATAAAAGATGATATTGGCATGCTTAACATCGATCGGATTGAAGGTTTTGTCTCTTTCAATATTCAAAGTGGCGATATGCAATTGGACATCTCGATCTACGAATCGAATATGCACAATGTTGGTAGTAACACGACCTGTCCCAATGCCCCTCCCACCAATATCCCCCCACCGCTTTACAAGGGCGACGGGAAATACAACTTTGCCGTTGACGGATTTGTTTTGAATGATCAGGAGCAGGACTTACCATATGCTCCAAATGATCTCGCTGGTGCGGAGTTTAAGCTACATTTAAAACCCCTCAAGTAGTCAACTAACATACCGGAACCCATCCGTCGCGATCTTACGAACTCGCATTAGCAAAATCAGATACCCATAACCGTTAGCCTCTTATCCTAACTGGACAGGGCCGGCAATACCGGCCCTTTTTTATTAAATTGGCTTCATTCCCCGCTTTCGCATTTCCCAAAAATTAAGAGTAAATTTAAGACGCGCATTCCCCCTTGTGGACATGAACCGCTCCAAAACGAATGGATAGATGCTAAGAAAATGTATTACATTCCTGCTGCTGTTTTTTATCTGTTGTGACTGCTTGTCTCAACAGTATCCCTTCGTGCATTATACGCCGAAAGATGGGTTGGTGAATAACGGCACAAGGCTAATGTTTCAGGACAGCAGGGGGCTGCTATACATTTCCACTTTTGGAGGACTGAGCGTCTATGATGGCTCCCGGTTTACCAATTATACCACGGACAATGGGCTGTCTACAAATCTGATCAATGATATGGTGGAAATGGGAGATGACTCAATATGGATCATTCCCAATGGGGCAAAATTGCATTGCCTCGTAAAAGGAGAAATAAAAGATGTTCTGACCAGTGATGGATTCTACCCGGTAATTAATAAGATGATCAAATGCAGCGACGGATCTTATTATGCCCTCGCCGATGAAGGCCTTTTCCGGTTGGAAGGGAATCATTTTAATAAAGTTAACCTGATCGATGGTTCGGGCAGGGACGTGGGGCGCTTCTTTTCAAATGCCGTGGAAGTGAATGGGCGCCTTTTTATTATTACCGATCCGGCTATCCAGCCGCTCGCTGGGCCCGGCCGTCTTATCGTCTATGATTTCAAAAATACTTCCGTATTGGTTAACAGCTATCCGCAGGTTTTCTTCATCGCAGGATCTCCAAAAAAGGATGTCCTGGTATCCACAGAACATGGAATTAAAAAAGTAGATGAAGCTGCGCTATTGAAAAACACTATCCGGTTGACTTCATGTCCCGCTGCCTACCGGCCCACTTATAAAAATTTTATTGCCACCTATATGTATTTTGACCGGCAACAAAATTTCTGGGTTGCCAGTACACAGGGTGTGTCAAAGATTGATCCTTCGGGCCATTCAATCCTATTCTCCATTAAGAATGGACTTCTGGTGAATAATCAATCTTCGGTTTTTGAGGATAAGGAAAATATTATGTGGTTCGTAAATGGCCAAACCGGGATCAGCAAATTGGTGAACCCTCAATTCGAATTTTATACGCAGATCAGGCCAGGATTTACTGTTTCGGATATTTATGTTGACGATGCATCGGACAGCGCGTGGTTCCTGGATATTTCCCGTAACAGTTTATTGCTGCAATCCGGAAATGAATCCAAAGAATTTCAATTGGTCCGGCATCCAATTACTCCGCCATTCAGGATGATGGCGATGAAGGGAAATAATTATTTCCTGACTGATTTCTCCAATATCTATCAATGTCATTTTTCAGCAGGCAACAAGATCCGCCTGACTGTCTTGCATAGTATCGACAGCAACCGCGCAATAAAAACAGGATTTAATTGTGTTTTGCAAGACAAATACGGCGACCTGCTGGCTTGTTCTGATAGTCTTTTCGTGCTGAATCAAAACAGGAAACCGGAATCCTACCCGCTCGGGTACTTTGCCGATAATTTTGTCATAACAAAGGATGAACAAATTTGGGTGGTCACCCGTGCAAAAGAATTATTTGCCTTCCAAATACACCCCGAAAATCCTGATCACCGCCTGCAACTCCTCAGGGTCTACAATAATGAATTGCCCCAAATGAGTCCCCGATCCATCACCGTTGACAAGAAGGGTAATGTTTGGATCGGCAGCCGCGACCATGGTTTATTTTGCTTGTTTTTCGATGGGCTGTCATTCAGGTCCTGGAAACAAATTACCGTCAAGGACGGTCTCTCGGATAATTTCATCGCCTATCTTCACGCCGATGACGAGGGTAATATCTGGGCCGGCTCCCACAGCGGACTGGATAAGATACAGATCAGAAACGGTGGTTTTGTTGTTGAGAATATTACCGGCAGCAGTAATTTTTATCTCCAGGCATTCAAGATTCAAAGCGGAAGGTACGGCATGCTGTGGGCAGCGACAACAGCAGGAATAATAAAAATTACGCCGGATACCCTGCACAATCTTTTTCATCCAAGAATTTTATTCAGAGAAATATATGAAGGCAGGAACAGGATCAATATCAGCTCCACTCCGCTTTCCCTTTCCTACGAACAAAACAACCTGAGCTTTTCAGTAGCCGCTCCATCTTTCCTGAATGAAAAGCAAATCCGGTTCATGTATCAGTTAGATGGCAGCAGGAATAAATCATGGAGCGATCCGACGCCGCAGCCAGTCATCAATTTCATCAACCTCCCTCCGGGGAAATATATACTGCGGGTAAAGGCATTATTATTGAATAGCGGGTACCCGGACTCCGAGATCTCTTATGAATTTTTGATCCGTCCTCCCTGGTGGCAAACGCTGTGGTTCCGCCTTGCGACTGCTCTAATACTGGCTATCATCGGCTGGATGATGATTAGAAGCTATTACAGGCGAAAGCTATATCAACAGAAAACGGCCTTGGAAAAACAACAGGCAGTTGAAAAGGAGAGGACAAGGATCGCTGTCGATATGCATGACGATCTGGGCGCCGGCTTATCCACGATTCGTTTCCTGAGTGAAAAAGTAAAAAGAAATGTATTCAGCGAAGTAACCCGGGAAGATATTGAGAAGATGCAATCAACTTCCAATGATCTTATCGACAAGATGAATGAAATCATTTGGGCCATGAGTGAAAAAAATGATTCGTTGGAAGATCTGGTATTATACATGAGGTCTTACAGCATGGAATATTGTGAAGAGAACAACCTGGATTGTACCATTCAACTTCCAGAAAATATTCCTCCGGTTTTTGTGAGTGGCGAAATGAGAAGAAATATCTTCTTAACTGTAAAGGAAAGTCTGCATAATATCGTCAAGCATGCCTGCGCAAATAAAGTAGATATTCAAATAGAAGTTTCAGCCGGGCTGGATATTTCCATCCACGATGATGGAAAAGGTTTCAAAGAACATCAGGTCAGCGGGATGGGAAACGGGTTGCGAAACATGCGGCAAAGAATTGAATCCACTGGCGGGAGCATGAATATTCAAAATGAACAGGGAGTAAGGGTAAACCTGAATATCCCTCTCCTTTGACAGTATATACAACGTTAGTACTATTGGCATCGGATTCCTGGCTAAGTAAATTTATTTTATGATCCCCATTAAAATTTGCGTGGTTGAAGACCTTAAGGAAATACGTGAGGGAATGGTCAGCCTGCTGTCTCTGGACGAACGTTTTGAAATGTTGAGTGCTTTTACAGATGCCGAAACCGCTACCAGGGATCTACCATCCTGGCAACCGGATATTGTCATCATGGATATCAACCTGCCCGGCATGAACGGCATCGAATGTATCAGGAATGTAAAAGCTCGCTGCCCGCACACACAATTTATGATGTTCACGATCTATGAGAATGATGAAAAAATTTTTGAGGCGCTCGCTGCAGGAGCCAGCGGATATATCCTCAAGAAAACGCCCCTTGTTAAAATCATTGATTCATTGATTGAATTGAGTCAGGGTGGCGCACCCATGAGCATGCAAGTGGCGCGTAAAGTGATAGAAAGAATGCGCGGGCAGGAAACTGACAACGCAATACATTCACTCACCAACCGGGAGAATGAAGTCTTGCAATGCCTCGCCCGGGGTTTGCTCTATAAAGAAATTGCCATCAACCTGAATATTAGTATTAGTACTGTCAGGCAGCATATCCACAATATTTACGAGAAGCTCCATGTTCAAAACCGCACTGAAGCATTGAATAAGACCACCAAGGCCAGATAAATCCCCCCTCAATCTTATCGTATTTTAATACTATTGACTTGACTAAACAGCGGGATTAGCTTTGAAAAAAATCTTTTCAGATGCCCCTTTCTCCATTTTCCGGGAAGTCCGGCCTAGTTGTGATCATTTTCTTCATCTTCTTAAGTTGTGTCAAAAGCCCCAATCCCGATAACAACAATAACAATAATTCGGGCAACAATTCCGGTGGGAACAACAATACAGATACTACTGCAGCCATTACGGCAATAGGCATTCCCATTGGGAATTCTGTTACCCAAATCATTGGGCCTACAGGTGGTTCCATAAAGAGTAGTGATGGTAAGATTGAACTGACTATTCCGGCCAGCGCACTGAATGCAAATACAAATATTTCCATTCAGGCTCTTTCCAATACCAGTCCGGGGGGAATTGGTCTCGCATATGACTTGTTGCCCAACGGGACACAATTTAATTTGCCTATTACATTTACATTTCATTATTCAGGAGATGATGTAGATGGTACGGACCCTTTGCTTTTATTTCTCGCTTTCCAAGACAGTATCGGTGCCTGGGATGTAAATCTGGATGAAAAGGACGTGGATACTACTGCAAAAACCGTCAGTTTTGATGTCCACCATTTTACCATATTCTCCATTGAGGCGGCAATCCGGATTGTGGGCGAGCCCCATGAATTTAAGGTAAATGAATCGGGCAGTTTTGAAGTGCGGCAATTCCTGCATTCGTCCAATTTGCTATCCGGTGATGGTGCTGTTACAGAACCCTCATCTTATCTCATTCCTTCCAATTATGTAAGCAATTGGAAACTCACAGGCGGATCGGCTGATGGTACCTTATTGCCCTCTGGAAACTCAGTTTATTTCCAGTCACCTTCGCAAATAGATCCGGGCAGAACTACTGAACTTTCGGTCCAGATTCAATTGCACACTACTATCCGGCTGAAGAAAGCTAAAATAATCGATTTCTACAACAAGATTGTGACAACTAAACTCAAGCTGATCCCGAGTAAAATGAGATTTAGCATCGACGTGGAAGATACGCTTTGGGGAACCAGTGGTGTTTATAACGACAGATATATCGATGGAGCTACTTTCGAAGTAGAAGTAGACGGAAACACGTTAACCTACCTGGGTCAGACCAATCAATATCCCTCGGTTACGCCCACATCAGGAAGCAACGGAAATACTAAAGCGGAATGGGTTCCAGATCAAACTGGCATAACGAATATTATCGGTGCAACCGGATACGTTGGCACGGACTCTCTGGGAAACTCCTTTGCTGGCTTGCTGATCCAACATATTGGCACAGTAATACCCAAGTGGCATATTACAAACCCAGACGGAACTGACTATCTGTTTGGTGGCACCGCATCACCGGGTGCCCCTGCAAGCTTGTCTTTCCTGGTAAAAGATTCCGTCCAAAGCTATATAGGTGTAAAATCTCAGGCAGCAACGCTGGCATGGACGGTGACACCTGAGCACTGAAATGATTTCATGTTCCGGTAAATATAAAAATTTATGACCGACAACCGAACTGTACTAAATTGACCGTTTGAAAATGATAACATGCTATGCTGTTTTTAGAAATAATATCAACAAAGTGAAAATTACCAGTTGCTCAACAAAACAAAAACTTTTATGAAAAAGGTATTTTTAATGCTGTTTCTTACCATACCCCTTTTCACCCTCAGCCAGAAAGACAGCGCCAAAAAAAAGGAACACAATCCATTGGGCATTGGCCTCAAGGTCGGACTCAATTTTTCCAATGTCACCAATGCCTCTTCCATTAACGCCAGCCACCAGACCGGTTTCAACGCGGGTATTTTTATCTCGCCTCCGCACAAACTAATTGGCTCGCGAACCGAAATTTATTTTTCACGCCAGGGATTTGGATACTCATCCGATTCTACCCAAGGCACGGCTACGAATGATTATATCATGCTGGCCCAAATGGTCAGCATCAGAATCACAAAATATGTAGAGCTGATGCTGGGAGGGCAAACGGGTTATCTGCTGACTGCAAAAGCAGATACAGGCATGAAAACCGGGAATGCTACAATAGACAATGCCTTGGGTTACTACAATCGCTTTGACTATGGATTTGGTGGAGGGATTGAAGTGCATCCTTTCATGGGACTGATTGTCGGCGCGCGTTATTGCATCAGCTTTTCACAACTCTATAAATCACCTGATTACAGTTCGATGGCCAATAGTGGCAACGTCCCTTCATTTAATCCGGATTTCAATTTGAAAAACAATGTTATCCAGCTCTACCTGGGCTGGCAATTCTGAACGGGCCGGCCACTATATTCGACTGCCAGTAACCATTGCCTTATCCAAATAAAGTTTTGCTATCCGGAGTTTCTCGGAATGGCAAATAAAGTGTGTGACTGGGTTTTAAGGAAAAATATTCTTCCCAAGTGCTAATAACATTATGGGCGAAGAATATTTTTCCCTTTTTATTAGTTGCCGAAAGAAAATGAACCCATCCATTTCTTCTTTCCTAAATAATTCAGTAAATTCAGAAAAAAAGACTTGAAACGCTTTGGACACAAACTTCTTTTCCATGCTAAAGCGCTTTATTTACTGACGCTGATCGTACAACCTGCTTTCGCGCAAAACTTCAATCCTTATTTTAATTTCAAACACCTGAATGTTGAGAACGGGTTAGCCGACAACATTGTGTATCATTTCTTGCATGATGACCGGGGCTATATGTGGATGGGCACAAGAAATGGAGTTTCGTTGTATGATGGCATACGCACGATCAACTTTCAGCACGATGATCACGACTCAAGATCTCTTTCGGGCAACTTTATAACCCGCATATTGGAAGATTCCAATCATCAGGTATGGATCGGGACCAATGCAGGAATCGATCTGTTTAACAGGTCCAGCAATGACTTTACTCATTTCAAAATCCCATCAGCAAACGACCAGCCTGCAGATAGCTATTGCGTTTTACTTGGATTTGCGAATCGTACTGACCTATGGTTTCTTGAAACGCAGTCCAAAGCCATTAAAATATTCAATACCAAAACCAGGAAATTCAAAAAGGTTACGACAACCGAGGCTGTGGATGGTATCCTCTCAACAGTGCCCAATTCTCCGGTCCTGCATATCTGGACTTATCTCAGCGTGGGCACGACACATTATATATTCCGGAATGAAACCATGGTAAAGGAGGAGCATTTCTTTCAGCAACAGGAAAAGGGAAACAAACCAACACTTGTTTACCACGCTTTTTTCCAGAATGATTCTACCGTTTGGTTGTCTACGGCAAAAGGTTTGGTAGAACTGAATCCTGTAACCAACACCTATCAAACCTATAATAAGATGAACCGGGAGCCGGTTATCGAAACAAGATTTACGACATTATCTCCAACGGGAACGCTGTGGGTGAGCACAGGGGGCTATGGAATCTACACTTTTGATACCCGGATTAAGAAATTTATTGATCATTTTCAAAATTCATTGCTTGATCCCTCCAGCATCGGTAATAACAATATTGTTTCGATGTACTTCGATAGGGTGGGAAATATATGGTGCGGCAGTTATGGGAACGGAGTGAGCTATGCCAATGTTGAGGCAAAACTTTTCTCAAAACATCTCTCCAAAAACGAAATGGATAAATGGAAAAAACAAAATAATATTTATTGGATGGGTTTTGACCCTGAAGGAAATGCCTGGTGCGTTGTACACGACGCTCTCGGCTTTTGGAAACTTGATACTGCTTTAAAAGTGAAAGCATTTCTTTTGCCACGTCTTGAAAACGGAAAGCCTTTCGAAGGTCCTGTGTACCAGCTTTTTTTTGAGAGCAAAAATTCAGCCTGGTGCCTTACCGACCGGGGGCTATTCCGATACAACACGATCTCCAATATTATGAAACAGGTCGATTACCCCCGACTCTCGAACGAACTGTTTGGGAGCTACTGGTGTAACGTCATGCAGCGATTGCATGACGGGTCCCTTTTATTTTCAACCTGGGGCGGCCTTTACCGAATCACTTTTCAAAATGGCAAACAACTAATAGAACCCTTTTCTCCTTTAAACAACGCAGCTTTCAAGAGTTTTGACATGCTTTATGAAGATGAAGCAAACAATATTTATGTAAATGATCTTGCAGAGCATGTATATGTCCTCTCACCTTCCCCGGCGCCAGGCGGGTACCATATCGCTAAATCATTTCATTTTCTTCCGCAAGTTGTACAATTCATCGGTTCGGATACTGCCGTCTATCTGGCCACCAACCAGGGTTTATTTTTTATAAACAAAAATGATTTATCGATCAGGAAATCCCCCATCAACGAGCAAATGCCCTTCAAAGCAGCCAACATGGTTTTCATCAAGAAAGAAAAGATCTGGATTTTTGGCGACAACGGACTCTATTATTATGACACCCGATCCCAAACGGGTCGTTTGTTCACCGTGGAAGATGGGCTTCCCTCCAACAAGTTCAGCGAATTTTGCATGGCCGTCACGTTATCCGGAGAGTGCCTGGCGGGGACGAACAATGGCATTCTGGCTTTTTATCCCGGGAAATTGAAGGATATTATTTATCCTCCCCGGCCCCTGCTTACCGGATTCTACGTGAATGATTCCTCAAAAAGTTTCCTCGCCAATCCGCAAGAGGCTGACGGCGTGGTATTGAATCACGATCAAAACACTTTTTCGTTTGATTTTTCCTGTATCAGTTTCCAACATGCCACGAGCGCGACGTATCAGTACAAACTGGAAAATTATGATGACCGCTGGATTAATGGCGGCATTTCGCACTACACGCGCTATAGTAAGATGCCGCCCGGCAAATACCATTTCCTCCTTCGTATTGCCGATGCGAAAGGAAATATCAGTCCCTATACAAAATCATTGGCAGTTGAAATCAAAAAAGCTTATTGGCAAACCACCATGTTCAAACTGGCCCTGATCACGGTTGTGGGATTGATAGCCTGGTTTGTGATCAGGTGGTACCTGCGTTTCAGGATCAGTCAGCAGCAGCGGGCCTTCGAAAAACAACAAGCTATCGAAAAGGAAAGAACACGCATTGCTACCGATATGCATGATGATCTCGGCGCTGGTCTCTCCCGGATTAAATTTCTCAGCGAAACCATCGGACTAAAAAAACAAATGCAGCAGCCCGTGGAAGAAGACATCAGCAGCATCGCGGGTTATGCCAATGAAATGATCGGCAAAATGGGAGAAATTGTCTGGGCCCTCAATGAAAAAAATGATTCGCTGAGCGACCTGCTTTCCTACACCCGATCCTATTCAGTGGATTATCTCACGCAAAACAACATAACCTGCATTGTCAATGCCCCCTCTTCGTTCCCCGCCATTTTTGTCAGTGGCGAATTCCGGCGGAATATCTACCTCACGATCAAGGAGGCATTGCACAATATTGTAAAACACGCAATGGCCAACACCGTGTACATCGATATTTCGATCGGCAGGTCACTGACGATTGCGATCCGCGACGATGGCATCGGATTTAATCCCGCTCATACCCGCCCTTTCAGCAATGGGCTCAACAACATGAAAGCAAGAATGAAGGATATACAGGGGAAATTGGAGATCCTGCAGGCAAAAGGAACCAGCATCATTTTATCCGTTCCGCTTCCGGCATAACTTTCATACTATTGGCGCATGCCCGGAATAATCTAACTTCAACCAATACATGCCTATTACACTAGCCATAGTAGAAGACCTGAATGAAGTGCGCGAGGGATTAAAGAATTTTCTGGCGCTAAGCCCGGAGTTCAAAGTGCTGGACACTTTTAAAACTGCCGAAGAAGCACTTGAAGATATTCCGGCCTTGCAGCCGGATATCGTGATCATGGACATCAATCTCCCCGGAATGAGTGGAATAGACTGTGTGAAACAGATAAAGAAAAAAAACATCCGCACTCAATTTATGATGTTTACGGTATACGAAAACGACGAAAAAGTCTTCGAAGCATTGAAAGCGGGCGCTTCCGGATATCTGCTGAAGAATACCGGTTTGATTCATATTGTGGAGTCGCTCAAAGAACTGTACCAGGGAGGATCTCCGATGAGCGCAAATATTGCGCGCAAACTCGTTAGAAATTTCCAGGAACATGCCACCGAGGAGCGCACTGGTCCAATCAGTCTGTTGTCATTAAGGGAAAACGAAGTGCTTCAATTTTTATCTCAGGGACTGTTGTACAAGGAAATCGCCGATCAGCTCGGTATCTCCACAAGTACCGTCAGACAACATATCCATCGCATCTATGAGAAGCTGCACGTCCAGAACCGGACGGAAGCGATCAACAAGGCATACAAAAAATAAACAACCGGTCTGCTCCCATTCATTATTTTTTCCGCGCATAACTTTTATACTATACCTATCTCATTTCCTTATTCCTCGGAACATCAAATTATGCTTGTGAGTGCACAATCTGAACTTTTGTTCTATTGACAGCACCGGCAAACGCAATTAGTTTTATTCTTTTAATTAAAACAACATGAAAAAAACAATCTGGGGATTTCTGACAGTTGTCGCAATGCTTATTATTGTGACACAATGTAAAAAATCATTAGATCCAACATCTATCAATATCAACCCGGGAGGGGGCAACAACAACAATAACAATAATTCTGGAAAGGACACTGCCAGCCCTAGTCCTGTTGGTGTGCCCACGGGACCATCTGTTACTCAGGTCATCGGTGCGACCGGAGGAACCATTTCGACTGCAGACGGTAAGGTGGTGCTTACTGTTCCTTCGGGAGCATTGGCCAGTAGTACCAGCATTACCATTCAAAACATCACGAATACTGCGTTGACGAGTAATGGTGACGCCTACCGTTTCTTACCTAACGGCCTTAAGTTTTCCAGTCCGGTCACCATACAATTTCACTACACTGATGATGATGTAAACGGAAGCATGCCGGCTTTGCTTGGAATAGCCTTCCAGGATAGCGCTAATTTCTGGGAGCCCATTGTACCCAGCGGCCTCGATACCGTATCAAAAACCGTTTCAGCGCAGACTAGCCATTTTACTGATTATCTTAGTTACAAAACCGTACAGATGATGTACGTAGATGGAGATTTAATCGCAAAAACCAAATTATTTGTCAATAGAAAGGAAACATTTGCAGTATACGCTGCACACAAAAGTAATGTTGGTTTATTGGAGCCACTGAATACCAGCTATACGCTTCAAGCGACTGAATGGTCTGTAAATGGAGTAGCAAATGGCAATGCAACATTCGGCACGGTTAGCGCTGCAGATCTTTCTGGCTCAGAAAATATTATTAGTGCAAAATATACAGCCCCCGCCCAAAGGCCCGGTAGCGCTGATAATCCGGTGACATTGAAAGCTTTGGTGCATTTACCCCATTTTAAGCCCTGGGTCTTGGACATCGTTAATTTTGTATATAATGGTCCTCTTCTGAATTTCGATATACCCCTTACTTATAAAATAAGAATTCTCGACTACAATGTCTATAGGCTCGATATAGTGGATTTCCATACACTTGGCTGCGGAGCTGTGATCAACTACTATGATTCTACAGCCATATTTTTCCGGGTCGGGCCTGATGATGCCGATAGTTATGATATTCCACAGGATAGTATCGAGAATTTCCCTCCTGGGGCTTCTCCGGTCACCAACTCCTGCGGAAATTGCTCCTATAAATGGATCGCAGAACCCATCGGATCGGTAAACATCGTATCGGCTAACGTTACTTTCAGCGGTAATAGCGTTTCTTCCGGACAGTTTTTTGTGCTATTGAAATGCACCGAAGCAAACGAAAACGGCGTCTGGTATTCAGTAACCTGTGCTGGTGCCAATGGTACAGAGGAAAAAAAGCCAACCTTTCCGACTCAAACCTTTGAAATTCCAATGCAAATTGACGTACGAGCCAGCCAATTAGATACAACATTGGAAGGATCGGTCGACCAATCGCATATTCAACTGACCCTTGTTAAAAATGGATCGAACTAACTTTTGTTCTATTGTTATGGGACCAGACCTTTTGTATCTTTCGATGTAAGATTGTTAGCCTGGTCTATCAGGATATCGTGCACACAAACAAAGCCATTAACCTTAAACCCTATCCTTTTTTTCGTTATTAATTGTATAAGCTGCATCCACACCGGAATGAAAAAAATCGTACATTTTAGGTGCCAATCATCTCTTTATCATTAAACCTATGTCACATGAAGCAGCTAACCTTATGCCTGATCCTGGCGTCCACCTCATTGGTCTCATCCGCTCAAACCAGCAGCTCCAAATCATTTGATGGCGCAGTCGTAAATCATGTCTACACATTGAGCGGAGATTCACTCGTCAGTCTGGAAAGCGGTGATGCCCACCTGATGATCAAACCCGCCGCTCCTTTTGGAAAAAGTGAAGACGGTTATTCGCTCAAGGGAGATAAATCAACGGTTCGTATCAAAGCGGCAGACAGTCTGCGCTTCGTCATGAAGACTTCCGGTACGTCGGTCGATCCGTCCGTCGTCCGGCTGTTTTCATTGCGCCCCAAGAAAGGCAACCGGGACGCTGTATTGGGAACTCATCAGGACATGTATTTTCACAGCAAAAGCGAAGACAACACCAAGGGCATTGCATTCAATGTACAAAAGGCCGGAAATGACGTGTACATTATGGTACCCTCCGGCAAGCTATCTCCAGGTGAATACGCTTTCATGAATCTAGCACAGGCGAGTGGATCCGGCGCCCGTACAACGTATGCTTTTTATGCGTTTGGAGTCGATCAGTGATTTCGATGCTCATGACGAAGGCATAGTTCTTGTTGTCATGTGTAATATTTTTTTATGAAAGCATCGGTACTTCGATAGCCAAGAGCTCGGCCTTCCTGTCTGCCCTGATCGAAACGGAATCGGCCTCTTCAATCCCGATCGCGTCTCTTTTTTCTAATCTTTTGTCCCCTATTTGCACCTGGCCATCTAACAGAAATATATATACGCCATTCCCATTGAATTTCGGTTCAAAAGAAATCTCCTTACCTTCTTCCAGGCTGAGCCGGGCAAAACGGGCATCCTGGTTGATCCATACGCCGCCATCTTTTTCATCCGGACTCACCACAACCTGCCATTGATTAAGCCTTCCCGCTTCAGTGAATTTTTTCTGGTCATAGCGGGGTTTGATATTTTCTTTTTTCGGGATCACCCAGATCTGCAGAAAATTTACTTTGTCCGATTTGGAAGCATTGTATTCTGAATGCCGTATACCTGTACCAGCACTCATGATCTGTACGTCGCCCGTCTGAATACTGCCATCGGTGCCCGTGCTGTCCTTATGGGTCAAAGTACCGTCCAAGGGGATGGAAACGATTTCCATATTGTCATGCGGGTGCATGCCAAATCCACCGCCTCCCAATACCACATCGTCATTTAACACGCGCAACGCGCCAAAATGGATCTTGGCCGGGTCGTACCAATGACCGAAACTAAAAGAATGATGACTGTCAAGCCAGCCAAAATTAACATGTCCTCTTTCCGAAGCAGGATAAAATATCGATTTCATAATTGATGGTTTAAGTTAAACGGTGTCTAAACATCAATTTTGGGACCAATGCCAGATTGCGCAGGGTACGGCATGATTGCCAGACTTTTCGTCAGTTCGACGGGTATCGTCAGGTGATTTAAGGAAAGACCAGTTCGTGCTCATCTTCTGCACGATTTTCGTTGAACTCCAGGATAAAATTATTCTTTCCTTCACCCACCAGGATGGTCATGAATTTTTGCTGAATGAGTTCAAGGGTAGACAGAAAAAGAAAAATGGCGTGGATGCGATTTTCACAAATTTCAAATATCTTCTCAAAGGAAACCGTTTTTTCCTGCTGCACACGGTCCAGCATATAGCTTCGGCTCTCCTCCAGGGTATAATTGTATTGAATGACCGTATGTGTGGGTTTGTTTTGTCTTTCATTCAATTTGAGCATGACCCGTTCAAAAGTCTTCATCAGTTTGAACAGGGAAATGGTTTGGATTTCCGTTCCTTCACCGGCCTCCTCTCCAATTTGGGACAATTCCTTATGCAAATTTCCCCTCCTGACCATCAGCATACGTAAGGCCTCCATTTCTGCCATCCGGGCAGAAGCTTCCTTGAAGCGCTTATATTCAAGCACCTTATTGATCAATTCCATTCGCGGATCTATTTCCCGGCCTTCTTCATCCAGTTCCTTGCGGGGCAGAAGCATTTTGGCTTTGATCCGCATCAGGGTAGATATAAAGAGGATGAACTCGCTGGATAACTCGATATTGAGATGTTCCTGCGTATGGATATATTCCATGAAATCCTTGATGATGTTGTTGATGGGAACATTATAAATATCCAGTTCGTCGCGTTCAATAAAAAAAAGGAGCAGGTCAAAAGGTCCTTCGAATTGCGCCAGCTTGATTTGGTAAGAAACAGGATTCACGAGCTATGGTTTAAAGTGCATGGTCCTGCAGAAATACGACTGCAGGACCTTACAAATGTAAGCAATCAGGGAGGGCCTGATGCATTAAAATTTATAGGCCAGCCCGATGCCGAAGATCTCCTGGATCTGAGGTTTTGGTCCTCCTTTTGTTCCATCTGATTTAACCGATTGGATATCATTATCGTAAACCACGTTCACAGAAAGCGTCATACTAAGCAATTTTGCAATTTTTACAGCAAGGAGATTGGTCATATAGATATCAATATTCTGCGGCTCGTGCAGATAATTTGAAAAAAAATCCAGGCGTCCTGTGTATACTGCCGTAGAACTCATTTTTGCACTATAGGAGATGCTGGCATAAGCGCCGAATTCCGTCTTGATATTTTTTCCCGAATCGACCCCAAAGGCGCCAACACTTGACAAAGAATCATTTTTTACGATCACCCATCTCACTGTAGCGGGTGACAAAAAAATGGAAAAATTATCATTGGGCATATAATTGATACCCGGAGACAGCAAGACATAAGCAGGAGCCAGGAAATCAGAAGTTAATACCCTGGAATTACTGGTTGGATAAGTATACCCTTTCGCGAATTGGGTCCGGGCGTTGAATAATAAACCCAAATACCAGCTTTTCGTGAATTCGTATCCATACTTAGAGAGCAGGTCGAAGCGGTCATCAGATTTTCTTGTGCCCAGGCTACTCGTTTTAACTCCACCAAAGGCGAGGTTTAGTGTATTGTCCCAGGAATTTCTTTCCTTCTTGTAGAAAGCATACGCGTATAGGGAAGAAGTCAAGGCCAGCGATGATTCGTCACCACCTGCCGACCAATTGCTTAATGCTGCCTGGTTAAAAGTCAGATTAATCAGGCCACCCGTTTTCCATATTTTAGGAATTGTATCATTGGGATCTTTGCTAATTGCCTTGCTGGCATTGTCTTTTAAATCTTTTACGCTCTTGTCCTGAGCCCAGCTGCTGGATATTCCAAATAATATTATGGCAGCCAAAAAAGCCTTCTTCATAGTTTTCAGTTTATGTTTTGTGGTGTAGAGGCAAAAAAGGTGCCTACGGCCGCTTCTTCAGTTCATCCCGAATCTCCATCAGTAACAGATCCGTGCTTGATGGACCTGGTGCTGCCGGTACTTTCTTCTTTTCAATGGCTTTGAAAGATTTCACGATGAGGAATAGTATAAAAGAAATAATGATGAACTTGATTACCGCGGAAAGGAACTTACCATATTTTACTGGTCCGAAGCCGAGTTTATCCAGGTCCTGCACATTGGCAGCTTTTAAGGCCGGCGTGAGTATGAGTGGCGTGACCACATCATCTACCAATGAGGATACGATAGCAGTAAACGCAGCACCGATAATTACAGCAACGGCGAGATCAACGACATTTCCCCGCGTTACAAAGTCTTTGAACTCTTTAAGCATACCCATAAAATCAGTTTTACTTGGTTAAAAGATGAATTCTCTGAAAATTTTAAAAGCGGCCAGTGCCCCTCATTATACAGACATGATATCTTTTTCTTTTGAAGCCAGGTGTTTTTCCACCAGTGAAATATACCTGTCGGTTGTTTCCTGTATCCCTTTTTCCGCATCTTTGGTGAGGTCTTCACTCAATCCCTCTTTCAGAAGTTTCTTAATGTATTCGATGCTTTCCCGGCGAATATTGCGAATGGCTACTTTTGAATGTTCTCCTTCGGCATTTGCTCTTTTCACATATTCCTTTCTTCTCTCTTCGGTCAGGGGAGGCATGAACAGGCGAATGATGTTGCCGTCGTTCTGTGGCGTTACGCCAAGATTCGCGGCGATGATGGCTCTTTCAATAGGCTGCAGCATATTCTTCTCCCAGGGCTGAATGGTCAACGTCCTGGCATCCATCACCGAAACATTGGCCACCTGGTTCATCGCGGTGGGGGAGCCATAATAATCCACCACCAATCCATCCAGCATTTGCGGGTTGGCCTTTCCGGCCCTGATCTTGATCAATTCCGCCTCCAGGTGATTGACAGCCTTTTGCATGGAATCCCGCGCATCGTCAAGGATCATCGATAACTCTTCTGACATATCTATATAATATTAACTGGGAGCAAACCTACATCAAAAGAAAAATTGCACAAAAAGTAGGGTAAACTATTTTGCAGGGTCGGGAGTATTGCCCACCGCTTGTCATTCCGAGCGTAGCGAGGAATCGGCTGATAAGGCAAGTCGCTAAATGGCTGATTCCTCGCTACGCTCGGAATGACAGATAATAAGGAATGACAGGGTGCGGTTTTTACATACCCGTAGGAGTTAGTTTTTTTGTTCCAGGATTGTATCCTTGGTCAGGGTAACCAGTTTCGAACTTTTTATATCTCCATTCTCTCCCTGGGTTTTTTTTGCCACGGCCCATCTCGGTTTGGATCTTGCATAATAACAAAGGGCAATAAAACTAAAAAAGAATGCAAATACAGATAAGATCAGGATGGTGCAGCCCAATGATCTTTCCAGATAAACAAAAGTAACCAGGCCCAGGTTAATGGCCACAAGAATAAGCGTGATGGCTCTATGTGAAAAACCGCGGTCAAGGAGCAGGTGATGGATATGATTTCTGTCCGGACTAAACGGCGATCTTCTTTTGAATATCCTGATCGCAAATACCCTTAAAGTATCCAGCAACGGAATCATCAGGATGGTAAATCCTATCGCCGGGGATGATGCAACGGGAAAAACGACATCAGTATCGCTCGCGGTATTGATAAATTTAATGACCAGTATGGCGTTGACCGCTCCGATCAGCAAAGAACCCGTGTCTCCCATAAATATTTTTGCCGGCTGGAAATTAAAGATCAGGAAGGCGAGCAAACTACCGGCCAACGAAAAAGCGAGTATATAATAAGATGGCATGTCGACATTCAGGAAATAAACCCCGAAGAGTACAGATGACATCAATCCCAGGCTGCCCGCCAATCCATCAACCCCATCAATCAGGTTGAATGAATTGATGATGACGATAACCGCAAAATAGGTCAGGATGAGGCTGAACATTTCCGGTAGTTCCTGGATGCCAAAAAATCCATGCATGCTCCTGATTTGAATCCTGCCATAATAGATGATCAGGAATGCAGTTAATACCTGCCCGATGAATTTTTTAATGGGAGAGATAACCAGGATATCATCCTTAAGACCAAGAAAGAAAATCACCAGGCTTGCAGCGATAAAGTATTGAAACTCAAAGGACGACTTAAAATTGACAGTCAACAGGCATCCAAACACAAAGCCAGCAAAAATTCCAATTCCGCCCAATGGCGTGATGGCGCTTTGATGCACTTTTCGCGCATCGGGTACATCAAACAACTTCTTCATTTCGGCAACAGTGATGATTACCGGAATGGCCAGGAAAGTTACAGTAAATGATATAGCTAAAGAGAGTATGACATCAAACATTGGCCTTCGTATGTTAATAATTAAAATTATTCCATGCTACAACTAAATCCCTTAACAACTGGCGACGCGCCTTAATCAGACTAAAAACAGGTTCTAACCAAGGCAACAGATTTGATGAATTCTAACGAAACAAATGGGATGGCAAGATAAGTCAAAAGTTTAATATCCAACCAGAAAAAGGATAAATAAATTCCGTTAGCTTTGCCGCAACCAGTTCGAAAATAATTTTTATATGGCTGATTTGAAAGCTATTGCAACCCAAATTCGAAGAGACATCGTCCGCATGGTTCACGGTGCTGCCAGTGGTCATCCGGGAGGTTCTTTAGGCTGTACTGATTTTTTTACTGCGCTGTATTTTGATATCCTCGCACACGATCCAAAGTTCAATATGGATGGGAAAAATGAAGACCTGTTTTTTCTTTCAAATGGTCATATTTCCCCGGTATTTTATGCTTCACTCGCAAGGTCCGGGTATTTTGACATCAAAGAGCTATCTACTTTTCGAAAAATCAATTCCCGCCTGCAGGGTCATCCGGCCACGCACGAACATCTTCCGGGTGTTCGCATCGCCAGCGGTTCTCTGGGACAGGGCATGAGCGCCGCTATCGGCGCTGCCCTCACTAAAAAACTCAATAATGAAAAAAATATTGTCTTTTCTCTTCATGGAGACGGCGAGTTGGATGAGGGCCAGATATGGGAAGCTATGCTCTTCGCCGCCCACCATAAAGTGGACAATTTAATCTCCACGGTAGACTGGAACCACCAGCAAATAGACGGTCCTACGGACAAAGTGATGAATCTCGGGAACATCCGGCAAAAATTCGATGCTTTTGGCTGGCTTACCCTCGAAATGAATGGGAATGATATGGATGAGGTGGTGGCCACTTTGCAAAAGGCCAAGGGGCTGACCGGTAAGGGGCAACCGATCGCCATCCTGATGCATACTGTTATGGGTAAGGGGGTTGATTTCATGGAAAATGACCACAATTGGCATGGCGTGGCGCCAAATGACGAACAATTGCAAAAAGCACTTGCCCAGTTGCCTGAAACCCTGGGTGACTATTGACCCGGAGCCGAGCGTCAGCTCTTCAGTTCAATAGGCTGGGCGGCAGCCTTCCTGGAGGGAAACCACGACGCTGACAAGGCCACCACAAAAATGGTTCCCAATACAAGCAAAAAATCTGAAGGCACCAATTTTACAGGATAATGGTCAATGAGGAAGGAATTTCCCTGCAGCGGCACCAGTTTGTATTTTACCTGCAACCAACAGATCAGCACTGCCAGCAGAATCCCCACCAGGCCTCCAACCAGTGCAAGCAGGATCCCTTCGCTCAGGAAGATTCTTTGTATGCGTTGGTTATCTGCTCCCATCGCTTTTAATACCTGGATGTCTTTTTGTTTTTCCAGCACCAGCATAGTCAGCGCGCCCACCATGTTGAATGCGGCCACAACCAGGATCATGGTGAGGATAGCATAGATAACCCATTTCTCAATCCTCATGACGTGATAGAGACTTTGGTTTTGCTGATACCGGGTCTGCACCAGAAATTGATTTCCCAATTTCCGCTGCAAATCCGAACTGATGGCATCGGCCTTTGTTTCGTCGCGCAGTGCGATCTCGATGCCACTGTATTCATCATCTTTCAGGTTCAGCATTTTCTTCAGGAAGGCAAGGTTAGTGATGGCATATTTGCTGTCAAAATCTGCCTGAATTTCAAAAGCACCCGTGGCCGCGATGGTGCCCGTACTCAGTGATTCCATAGGGTCGGCCGTTTTGGAAAGACTATCTTTTCTGAATATGTAAGCGGTTAAAGGCAGAATGCTCCGGTCTGATTCTATCCCTAAAGCACTTTCAATTCCCACGCCCAGTACCACACCGGGGTGATCAGCTGTTCCCAGGTCAAATTTTCCTTTTACCAATTTTTGCACTATGCCGGTCAGGTGCTGGTAATTGCTGTCGACCCCTTTGAGTACCACCGGCTGCATGGAATTGTATTGCAGCAGCGCCTTGTCCTCTACCACCATGGAGTAACCGCGGATACCTTCTGTCGCGCTTAACTGCCGCAGCTGATCAGCAGAAAGCGTGATAAATTTTCCACTGCGCGGACCGATCTTGATTTCTGGATAAAAAGAAGAATACAGTGATTTTACCAGGTCTTCCAAACCGTTGAAGACGCTCAGTACGATGATCAGTGAAGCAGTACCTACAATAATGGCTGAAACGCTTACCCATGCAATGATGTTGATGGCATTGGTAGATTTTTTAGCCTTGAAATACCGCCAGGCGAAAAGAAAATTCACAGCTTATAGGTTGAGTTGTTCAAAGCAATTGCCAATTCATCCCTCCGGCGACTCTTCATCCTTGATCTTCTTAAACAATGCATCCATTTTATCAACATAGTCGAGCGTATCGTCGAGATAATAGTGCAGCTGGGGCATGCTGCGCAACTGGTTTTTTACCGCGCTGACCAATTCCTTCTTTATTTCCCAGGCCCGTTCCTCTATTTTTTTCATGGCAGCTTTTGCATTTTTTGGCGGGAAAAGGCTGAGATAAACACTTACTTCAAAAAGATCGGGCGTGATCTTGACTGACGAAATGGAGACCATGGCACCTTCGATCATGTTTAGGCCCAGGTATAGAAAAATGCGGCTCAGCTCCTCGTGCAATAATGCCGCCACCTGCTTCTGACGTTTTCCTTCTTGCATATCCTTAACAATTTTCCATGTAAATTTACTGCTTATTTGGCCAAGGTACAATGACTTAATGCATGAAACGATTTTCCATCATTTTAGGATATTTACGGGATCAGAAGCGAAACATAGCTCTTTATTTTGTTTTTAATTTATTATCCATCTTATTTTCCCTGGTATCGCTGGCCATGCTGGCTCCGTTTCTTCAAATCCTGTTTGCCAAAGAGAAATTACAGACCGCCGGGGCCAAATTCAGTTTCTCGGCCAACGGCATTCTGGAATACCTGAAATATTTCCTGAGCAACCTCATCAAAGGTCACGGCGCTATATATGCGCTGGGAGCCATTTGCGTCATCATCATCATTTCTGTTTTTCTAAAGAATGTTTTCTTATATCTTTCCTACCGTGTACTGGGACCGATGCGCAACAAGGTGATGTTAAAATTGAGGAACGACCTTTATTCGAAAATACTCGAATTACCACTCGGATTTTTTACGGAGCAGCGTAAAGGCGATATCAACAGCAGGATGAGCAATGACATGAATGAAATTGAATGGAGCGTGATCAGCACAATGGAAGGTCTGATCAGGGAGCCGCTGACCATATTGATTATTTTTGTGGCCCTCATCTTTATAAGTCCGATCCTGTCGCTGTTTCTCTGCGTACTCCTGCCTCTTACCGGTTTTGTCATTGGCAGGCTAAGCCGTTCTTTGAAAAAGCAGTCCGGTGTCGCGCAGGAACAATTGGGTCTGCTTATGTCCTTCCTGGATGAAACGCTGGGTGGCTTAAGGGTGATCAAGGCATTCAATGCGGAAAAAATATTAAGAAATAAATTTTTCGATACGAACAAATACCTTACCCATGTCCGTAACAAGATCATATTCCGGCGGGATATGGCGTCCCCATTGTCTGAATTCCTCGGGGTTGTGGTCTTGGCCTGTGTGTTATGGTTTGGCGGGCAACTGGCACTAAATCAGAAAGGCCTGCTGCCGGAAGCCTTTATCACCTATATCGCGTTCTTTGTGCAGATCATCAATCCGGCGAAATCTTTTTCCACCGCATTTTACAATATCCAGAAAGGTTCGGCGGCCATCGGGCGGATCGAGGAAATATTGACTGCGCCGATCACTGTAGAAGAACCGCTTATTCCCAGGCCCCTTACTGCATTTCAACACAGCATCTGTTTTCAAAATGTGTCTTTTGCGTATGAAGATGTTATTATCCTGGACCAGATCAACCTGGAAATAAAAAAAGGAAAGACGGTCGCGCTGGTTGGTTCATCCGGCGCCGGTAAATCAACCCTCGCCGATCTCGTTCCGCGTTTTCACGATGTAAATGCCGGTGCGCTGCTGATCGACGGAATCAACATCAGGGAATATTCGCTGCACGCATTGCGCAGCCAGATGAGTATCGTAACCCAGGAACCCATTTTGTTCAACGATACCATTGAAGCCAATATTGCACTGGGCAATCCGGATGCGCCTTTTGCAGAAATTGAACGGGCAGCAAAAGTGGCGAATGCGCATGACTTCATCATAGAGAAAGAAAATGGCTACCAGACGAATATTGGCGACCGCGGCAGCAAACTCAGCGGAGGCGAAAGACAAAGACTTACTATCGCGCGCGCCCTGCTGAAAAATCCCCCGATATTGATATTGGATGAAGCCACTTCTTCCCTGGATACAGAAAGCGAAAGACTGGTACAGGATGCCATTAACAAAATGATGCAAAACCGGACGAGCATCGTGATCGCCCATCGCCTGAGCACCATCCGCCATGCCGATGAGATCATCGTTTTACAAAAGGGAAAAATCGTTGAAAGGGGATCCCATGATGAATTGATGAGCCTGCGTGGGTTTTACAAAAGACTCGTCGACATGCAGGAAGTAAAATAAATGTGCGAATTCACCGATTTGTGTCGCCTGAGGCGAGATCGAATGTCTCCATTTTGTATTTTCGGCTATAAAAATTTCAATTTAACATGAGAAAGTTTTTCGCGTACTCCCTGAGCGCATTGATTTTTACGAGTTCATTGAGTTCTTCTTTTGCCCAGCAGAAGGAACTTGGTTTTGAACAGATCTTCCGGAAATCTCCTTCCAATATTCTTCAGCCCCTGCCCGTCATCCAGGGATGGGCGGATGATGAGCATTACCTGCTCACGCAAAAAGACAAGGCAGACCATGATAAGCCAAAACTCATGTCGGTCGATGTGAAGACTGGTAACGCGATGCCCTATACGCCCGTGCCTACAACAACACCCAAGCCTTATAACCTGAACAATAAAGAAAAGAATCCTACCCCATCGCCCGACGGGAATTGGGTGGCCTATACCAGAGACAATAACTTGTTTGCGAAAGACCTCAGCACGGGGAAGGAAATTCAGTTCACCCAGGATGGTTCTGAAAATATATACAACGGCTATGCAGCCTGGTTGTATTACGAAGAAATATTAGGACGGGCTTCCCACTACCGCGCATTCTGGTGGAGTCCCGACGGCAAACACATCGCCTACATGCATTTTGATGAATCGGGCGTTCCTGTTTTCCCCATTTACAATTCCGAGGGCCAACATGGATTCCTCGAAAAACAACACTATCCGAAAGTTGGAGACCCGAACCCCGTCGTAAAGATCGGATGTGTGAGTGTCGACAATCCCACCACAGTTTGGGCAGATATCGACGAAAAAACCGACCAGTATTTTGGAATGCCGGCCTGGACGCCGGATGGGTCCTCGCTTTGGGTACAGTGGATGCCGAGGAGCCAGGATAACCTGAAGATATATGCCGTCAATCCCGCCAATGGAAGTAAAAAAGAATTGTATGATGAGAAACAAAAAACATGGATTGACCTGGACCTTGACGACAGAATTAGTTTCCTTCCGGACAACAAAGGCGTCATTTTAAAATCCGATCAGTCCGGCTGGATGCATTTATACCTGCACCGGATGGATGGATCCCTCGTCAATGCCATTACGCAGGGCGATTTCACGGTGACAGAACTGCTGAAAGTTGACGCAAAAACCAAGACTATTTTTTTCCGGGCCAGAAAAGAAAATTCTGCCAGGTTTGACCTGTATAAAACCGGCCTCGACGGAAAAGGGTTGACCCGGCTGACGTTTGGCGTCTATTCTCACGAGACGAACCTTTCACCCAGTGGAAAATATTTCATTACGACCTATTCCAATATTTCAACGCCGCCAAAAATGGCGTTGCTGGACAATAAGGGAAAATTGATCCGGGAATTGGCTGACAGCAAAGGAGCAGACTTTGATCAATATACGCTGTCGAAAACAGAACTGCGTTATGTAAAATCTGCAGACGGGTTATTTAATTTACCTATGACCATCAGCTACCCTTTGCATTTCGATCCTTCAAAGAAATACCCGGTACTCATCAACATCTACGGAGGTCCCAATGCGGGCACGGTCTATGACCGATGGAACAACCGTTTCCTCAGTGCGCAATGGTGGGCAAAGGAAGGCCTGATCCAGGTTTCCATGGATAACCGGAGCAGTGGCCATTTTGGAAAAAACGGGATGAACTATATCTACAGGCAGTTGGGAAAATATGAAATTGAAGATTACATGGATTGTGGCCGCTGGTTACGCAATCAGCCATTTGTAGACAGCTCCAAAATATGCATTATGGGCGGAAGCTTTGGCGGATACATGACCTGCATGGCCCTGACTTATGGCGCGGACGTATTTACCCATGGCATTGCTAGTTCCTCAGTGACGGATTGGAGTTTGTACGACACCCACTATACGGAAAGATATATGGACATGCCCACAGAAAACCCTGAGGGATATAAAATTACGTCGCCATTAAATTATCTTAAAAACTATAAGGGATTGATCCGGATCATTCATGGCAACATGGATGACAATGTGCATATGCAGAACAGCATACAACTGATCAATAAGTTGGAAGACATGGATAAGCACTTCGAATTCATGATCTATCCTGGAGCAAGACATGGGTGGAGCGGACTCAAAGCTGTTCATTCAGGAAATGAAACCAACTTATTTATTTACAGGCATTTGCTGAATAAACCAATGCCCGACGCGTTTTGGAAGCAGGAATAAATGGGTATGGATTTGCAGAATTTGTACATGAGTATAAGATGAGTACTATATCAGTAGTATATCAGTACTATATCAGTATTAGAATTTCCTGATCATCACGACGGAAATAATCAACAAAATGACCCCCGCAATTCTCCCCAAAGAAATTTCTCTTACACTCACCCCAAGCCATCCAAAATGATCCAATATGATGGCGGCGAACATCTGGCCAGCCAATACCAGGCTGAAAGCCAAAACGGTTCCTAACCTTGGCAGCACGGCAACGATACCAGCTACGAAGAATGTTCCAAGCAGTCCCCCGGTCCAGATCCACCAGGGCGTTTGTTGTAAGGAAACATGTTGCAGATTCACCTGCCGGGTAGCCATCAGGTAAATAAAAAGGGCTATCGTGCCCACGGCAAAGGAAACAAATGCCGCTGGAATGGAGCCTCCGACTGATTTGGACAAACGGGTATTGATGGCCGCCTGTATGGGGAGAATGGCACCTAAGACCAATGCCATGACAATGAATAGAAGGCGTGATTGCATAAAAAGGGTTTTGTTAAGTATTGAAAAAAACGAAAAAGGGATCGTTGGTAAACAATCCCTTTCGCAATAACATATCCGGCTAATCGGTCTTTATTTGTTCATCGTCTGCTTGGCCTCAATACTCAATGTAGCATGAGGAACGGCTCTCAGTCTGGCCTTGTCAATCAGCTTACCCGTTACACGGCAAATGCCATACGTCTTATTTTCAATGCGCATGATGGCTTTTTCCAGGTGATCAATGAATGTGATCTGCCGGCTCGCCATCTGGCTAAGCTGTTCTCTCTCCATGCTCATGCTGCCATCTTCCATTGTCATGTAGCGGTTATCTGTTTCATCGCCGCCCATCTCGTCTTTTCTTGTGATCAGGCCCTGCAAATAAGCCAGTTCTTTCTTGGCAGCTTCCAATTTCTTCATGATCAGGTCCCTGAATTCCACTAATTCTGCATCACTGTATCTCATAGTTGGTCCGGTTGATTCTTGTTGTAGTGTATCTAAAACAGATTTGGTAAATTCTGGTTCATATTTGCGAACCGTTTTTGTCTTGATCTCTGGCATCACCAGCTTCAATGGTTTTGAAGGGGGAACTGGCTTTTTTATTTCTGGCTTAAAAGTTGGGTGAACTACTGATTTGACTTCCTGCTTATGTTCCAGCTTTTTGGGTTCCATTTTGGAAACGATATGTTTTGCAGGAGCTGATTTTCCATGAACCACCGGCATGACCTTTTTAAGTGCAGGTTTAGCGGCAACGGTCTTTTTTGCGGGCACAATTTTCCTGGCAGCAGGCTTTGCAGGCAACTTTTTAACCGGGGCTGATTTTTTTGCAGCGGGTTTGGATACCGCCTTTTTAGCAGGAGCAGATTTCTTTGCTGCAGGTTTTGCTACTTTTTTAGGTGGGGCTTTCTTAACCGGTTTGCCCGGTTTCTTCTTGATTGCCATACTGTTAGGCTTTTTTTGTGACAAAGACTTTTAAGGAAACATCATTTACTTCAATTTCGGTGCCATTGGTAATTTCGGGAACTAGCTCCAGTTTATCTGCCAAAATTTCGGCGCAAATATAGTGATTAAATTGGGTAATTGAGTCGTGAATGGCATCTGCCTCAGCTATTTTTACCAGGATCCTGTCCGTTACCTCATAACCATTGTCCTTACGTATTTTTTGGATCCTGTTTACGAGTTCCCTCGCATTGCCTTCATTTTCAAGTTCCGGAGTAACATGAACGTCTAATGCAACAGTTAAAGGCCCCTTGGAAGCAACAACCCAGCCGGGAATATCCTCGCTGGTTATTTCAACTTCATTAACCTGTAATATTAAGGGTTCGTTATCAATTGACAAAGTATAATGCCCTTCTTTTTCCAATTTCGAAATGTCCTCCTGCGTAAAATTGGCCAGCGCAGCAGCCACTGCTTTCATTTTGCCGCCCAGCTTCTTTCCCAGCGCCACAAAATTTGCTTTTATTTTCTTTTTGATAAATCCATCTGTTGCAGACAGGTACTTGATTTCTTTTACATTTACTTCCGCTTTGAGCAAACCCTCCACTTGCTGTAGCCGGGCTTTCATTGTTGGATCCAAAACCGGGATCAGCACTTTTTGCAATGGTTGACGTACTTTAATGCTGGCTTTTTTTCTCAGGGAAAGAACCAGGGAAGACGCATCCTGCGCCAACTGCATTCTTTCTTCAAGTTCTTCATCTATGGATTCCCGAACTGTATGCGGAAAGTCTGCATGATGAACTGATTCAAGGTTGAAACGGCCTGTGATCTCGTTGAGATTATTGAATAACCAGTCGGCAAAAAATGGTGATACCGGTGCAATCAGCCTTGAAATGGTTTCGAGGCATTCATAAAGGGTTTGGTAAGCGGAGATCTTGTCAAATTCGTAGTCCCCTTTCCAAAAACGGCGCCTGGACAACCGCACGTACCAGTTGCTCAGGTGTCCATCCACAAAATCTTCTACCAGTCTGCCGGCAAGTGTGGGTTCATAATCATCGAAGCTGTCTGTCACTTTCTGTACCAGGCTGTTTAATGAGGACAAGATCCAGCGATCGATCTCGGGACGTTCCTTTACCGGGATATAATCTTCCCTGAATGCGAATCCGTCTACATTGGCATAAAGAGCAAAAAACTGGTATGTATTATATAGTGTGCCGAAAAATTTGCGCTGCACTTCCTTAATGCCCTCCAGGTCAAATTTCATGCTTTCCCAGGGGGAGGCATTGGTGATCAGGTACCACCTGGTGGCATCGGGACCAAATTGATCAATGGTCTTGAACGGATCGATCACGTTTCCTACGCGTTTGCTCATTTTATTTCCGTTCTTGTCCAAAACCAATCCATTCGACACACAGGTTTTGTAGGCTACTGAGTCGAATAGCAGCGAAGAGATGGCATGAAGGGTATAAAACCATCCCCTGGTTTGATCCACGCCTTCGGCGATAAAATCTGCGGGATAATTTTGATCAAAGGGTGCTTTGAAAGGCCGGTCACTGTCAGCCTTAAGTTTATCGTAATCCAATCCCCACTGGGCGTAGGGCATAGCGCCAGAGTCAAACCAAACATCCACCAGATCGGAAATTCTTTTCATGGGCTGACCCTGATCGCTGACCATAATTATATCATCAACATACGGTTTATGCAGATCAAGTTTCTCGAAAGACAGGTTTTTATTGACCGACGGGCCCAATTGTTTCGTTGCCTTTTGTGCTTCGATGATCAATTCTTCGATGGTGCCAATGCACTTTTCTTCTTTGCCATCTTCTGTCCTCCAGATGGGAAGAGGGGTTCCCCAATATCTGCTGCGGCTAAGGTTCCAGTCAACCATGTTTTCCAGCCAGTTTCCAAAACGTCCTTCGCCTGTTGATTTCGGTTTCCAGTTGATGGTCTTATTCAATTCGACCATCCTGTCTTTTAAAGCAGTGGTTTTAATAAACCATGCATCAAGCGGATAGTACAAAATGGGTTTGTCGGTGCGCCAGCAATGCGGGTAGCTATGTTCGTATTTTTCTATCTTAAAAGCGCGGTTTTCCTTTTTTAGTTTTACGCAGATGTCGACATTTACATCTACGTAATTGGGATCGTCTTTGTAATTCTTTACATAACGACCGCTGAATTCTCCCAAACCCTCAACGAATTTTCCCTGCTTGTCTACCATGATCAGAATGCCGAGGTTATACTTTTTGCCCACCTTGTAGTCATCGGCACCAAACGCCGGCGCTGTGTGCACAATGCCTGTACCTTCTTCCGTTGTCACAAAATCTCCGGTGACCACCCTGAACGGATCACCTCCACTGTTTTCGGGAGCATTGGCTTCGTATGGAATCAATTGCTCATACCTGCAATTTTCTATTTCCAGGCCTTTGAACTCCAGATCAATCTTCCAGGGAAGCAGTTTGCTGTCAGCAGTATAGTCGTCGAAGCCTGCGCGTTCGCCTTCCGGCTTAAAATACTTATTGATCAAGGCCTTTGCCAGGACAACATGAACGGGGAGGTGTGTATAGGGGTTAAAGGTCGAAACCAGCACATAATCAATATCGGGCCCTACTGTCAGGCCCAGGTTGGAGGGCAGGGTCCAGGGCGTGGTAGTCCATGCCATGAAAAAAACTTGTCCCCCGCCTGCGGCATCAAATAGGAACCGGGATTTTTCATTTTCCACAGCTCTGAACATCGCTACGCAGCTGGTATCTTTTACATCCTTGTAGGTGCCAGGCTGGTTCAGCTCATGAGAACTAAGGCCTGTTCCCGCAGCAGGTGAGTAAGGCTGGATGCTGACACTCTCATATAATAGTTCTTTTTTATAGAGTTGTTTTAGTATCCACCATAGTGTTTCAATGTATTTATTGTCTAAAGTAATGTAGGGATGCTTTAAATCCACCCAATAACCCATCCGGTTGGTCAGATCATCCCACCTATCCTTGTATTTTAATACTTCCCTGCGGCAGGTCTCATTGTATTCCGCTACGGATATCGTTTTCCCGATATCTTCCTTTGTGATACCCAGCATTTTTTCGACCCCGAGTTCTACGGGAAGACCGTGTGTATCCCATCCGCCTTTCCGCTTTACCTGGTAACCACGCATGGTTTTGTAACGGCAGACCAGGTCTTTGAGGGTCCGGCTGATCACGTGATGGATGCCCGGAAGTCCGTTGGCGCTGGGGGGACCCTCATAGAACACAAAAGGAGCAGCGCCCGACCTGAGGTCAACACTTTTTTGAAAGGCCTGTCCTGTCTCCCATTTTTGCAATATTTCCTCTCCTATTGAAGGCAGGTTCAATTGCTGATATTCCCGGTACCTGGATGACATATTGTAAAATGTAAAATCGGCGTGTAAAAAATGGGTGCAAAGTTAAGGGATTTACGGCCGATCCGGCAGGATGTTTGTAATGAATTATATGGCGTAAGCAGCAGTGCTGCCTGGAGGATTGTTAAAATATTGAATTAAAATTGGATTATCGGGACCTAACATCTCGGTTTTATCCACAATTTTTTCTTTTGGCATAGTTTATGTCCTTATTTTGAAAGATTAGCTATCGGATTTAGCTTAAATCAAATGGCTGATTTTCAAGCAAATACGAAACCAGCTTAAAAAAGGAGGATTTTTTCTTCCTCCCGATTTAATTCAATTTATAATTTGTTCATCTTGGTGCAACAAAAGTTTTTTCTACGGTTTAGGGTTTAGGGGTTAAAAAGGGGGGTATTCCTACTCCCCTTCCTTTATTTTCGGCCGTAGTTCCCACAACCTTATCTTTAGAACGTATCATACCTTATTCCTTATCTGGTCATTTATCAATCCGAACCATCCCGTTTTTAATCTCTTTTATTGCCTTAGAAAAACCTGTCTTACATCGGTATAATAATCCATTATTACCAATGTCCTGAATTGCCATGTTATTAACCAATTTCCAGTGGGACCACCTTTTTGCCCCTTATGTAAAAAGCCTCTTTTTTAGAGGCTTTTTATTTTAGTTCAATTTGACATGAGCCGACAATCAACGGGAGCGGATCCTTTTGTAAATCCTCACAGCACTGATCAGGATCAAAGCCAGCACTGCCAATCCCAACAACCCCTTTACCCAGCTCATGCTTTCCTTAACCACCGCAATAAATACAATAGCGAAAAGAAAAATGGTGGCGACTTCGTTCCAGATGCGCAGTTGCTGCGAGGTGAATGCGAAAACATGCCGCGCCTGCTGGCGATAAATAAAGTGAAGGGAAAGATGGTATGAATAAAGCCCGCCGACGAAGATCAGTTTGAGCGCAAGCCAGCCAGGAAGAGAACCGAGGAGGGACCACATCCATATTCCAAGGATCAGGGTCAGCACAGCTGAAGGCCATGTAATGCCCAACCATAACCTCCGGATCATGACCGCAAACTGGTTCATCAGAATGCTTCTTTCAGGTTCTTGTTTTGCCGCAGCTTCCGTATTATATATGAACAGCCGCACAATATAAAACATGCCGCTGAACCAGGTCACGATGAATATGATATGAAGGGCTTTGACGTAATAATACATGGTCCTGTTTGATTATTATGATTCTAATACCATTTCCCTTATGCCTGCGTCGTATGCCCGGATCCATTTCGTCAACGCTTTCACCCACAAGGCCGACACATTCAGGCAGGGGATCATGGTAAATGACTCCCCGCCCGATTGCAAAAAACTGTCCTTGCCCCGGATTGCAATCTCTTCAAGCGTTTCCAGGCAATCACTGACAAAAGCCGGACACACAATCAGTAATTTCCGGATTCCTTCCGCCGGCATTTCAACCAGACGGAAATCGGTATAAGGTTTGAGCCATTCCTCTCTTCCCAGTCTCGATTGAAAGGAGTAACTGAATTTTTCCTGAGGTATTTGAAGTTTTGAGGCAATCAGACGGGTTGTTTGAAGACATTGGTGCCTGTAACAGTGTTCATGTGCAATGGATCCTACTTCACAACAATTTGCCGATTGCAGGCAATGATGACCGGTTTGATCGGCTTTTTTCAGGTGTCGCTCGGGTATACCATGATAGCTGAATAAAAGATGGTCATAATCCTGCAGCAGGTAAGGCCGGATCCGTTCGCTCAGGGCTTCGATGTAGTCGATGTTATCATAATAGGGCCTGACTATCGTGAGCTTGAAAGGATAATTATTTTTCCTGTGAATTTCCCGTGCATGATCTACTGCCGTTTCATATGATGACATCGCGTAATGCGGATACATCGGAATGGCGAGCACCTCTTCTATACCTGGAATTTTTTTCACCAGGCTCTCATAGGCTGACTTGATGGAAGGATTACCATAACGCATGGCTATCTCAACGGGTTCTTCAAGCCCGGGCCCAAGGGTGGCGCACAGTTGCCTGCTCCATTCAATCAGCGGAGAACCCCGATCTGTCCAGATGGTTTGATAAGCTTCGGCCGACTTTGCAGCCCGGAAAGGAACGATGATGCCTCCGACCAATATTTTTCTGAAAATATAAGGATAGTCGATGACCTTTTTATCCATCAAAAATTCCGTTAAATAGCGGCGGACATCCTGAACACGGGTAGAATCGGGGGAGCCCAGGTTCATCAAAATAATTCCTCTCTTAGCCATGGTTTGCAAAAATAATGAAATAGAGAATAGAGAATAGAGAGTAGAAAATAGGAATTGAATACTATTCCCTATTTTCTACTCTCTATTCTCTATTCTCCATATATGACATTCTAATGACATACAAATGTGAATTTTAGGTAATCAGGCCGCTAATTTTGCGTACTCGATATAAACCATTGCATGAGGAACAAGCATACAGATATATTAAAGTTTTTTGTCGCTGGCATCAATTATAAAAAGACCAATGATCTGGTCAGAGGATCTTTTGCCATTGGCAGGGAACAATATGACAACCTGCTTGCCCTGGCACCGTCAAATCACTTGCAGGAACTATTCGTTCTCTCCACCTGCAACCGTACCGAAATATATGGATTCGCCGAAAGTGCCGACCAATTGATTGACCTGCTCTGTTCGCAAACCCATGGATCCAAAGAAACCTTTACCGGACTGGCATATATTAAAAACGGACTCGCTGCCATTAAACATCTCTTCAATGTGGCAGCCGGACTTGACTCACAGATCCTGGGTGACTATGAAATCGTGGGACAAATCAAACAGGCTGTTCGGTTTGCAAAAGAAAAAAACTTCATCGGATCCTTTCTTGAAAGGCTGACCAACCAGGTATTACAGTCTTCTAAACTCATCAAGAACCAAACGGCGCTTAGTGATGGAACGGTATCCGTATCATTCGCCGCCGTACAATACATCAGGGAAAATATTAGCCAGGTTACCGGCAAGAACATTCTGGTGCTTGGCATTGGTAAGATTGGCCGTAATACTTGCAAGAATTTAAAAGACTATCTCCGGACCAATCGTATTACACTCATCAATCGCAGCATCGGTAAGGCAGCCGCGCTTGCCGGGGAGCTAGGACTACAATATGCTCCAATGGATAAGGTGGAAGAATACATCCATAAATCAGACATTATCCTGGTTGCGACCAATGCTTCAGAGCCCATCCTGCTAAAATCCCAGGTGGAAAACAGGGGAGAAAAATTGCTCATCGATCTTTCCATTCCATTCAACGTGGAGAAAAATGCTTCATCTTTACCCGGCATTACCCTGGTAACGGTAGATGACTTGTCAAAATTGAAAGATGAGACCCTGCAAAAACGCGAAGCAGAAATTCCGAAAGCGACTACCATCGTCCGGAACGCAATGAAAGAATTCATGGAATGGCATGAGATGCGGAGACATGTAGTCGTATTGAAGGCAGTAAAAATAAAACTCCAGGAAATTCATACCTGCCCATTATTTGTACAAATAGCCCCCGAAAAAAGAACGCCATCCTCGGATGAGAACATCCAGCGCGTGATCAATGGAATGGCATCAAAAATGCGCCGGCAAAACCAACCCGGCTGCAATTATATTGAGGCCATCAACGAATTCATGGCTACCGGCACAAATTGATGCATTATGGGAAAGCTGATCAGGATAGGGACGAGGGAAAGTCAGCTGGCGGTCTGGCAAGCGGAATCGGTACTCAACCTGTTGAAAGAAAAAGGTCAGGCAGCGGAACTCGTATTGATCAAGAGCGACGGTGATCTTGACCTGACTACCCCCTTATACGAAATGGGCGTGCAGGGCATATTTACCAGGACCCTTGACGGTGCCCTATTGGCAAACAAGATCGATATCGCGATTCATTCGATGAAAGATGTTCCGACACAATTGGCGTCCGGAATCGGTCAGGCGGCTGTATTGAAAAGAGGTTCTTATAAGGATTTGCTTGTATACAAAGGAGAGTTGACTCCCGACTCTTTTACCGTCGCTACCAGCAGCATTCGCCGCAAAGCCCAATGGCTTCATCGCTATCCAAAACACCAGGTGGTTAACCTGAGAGGAAATGTCAATACGCGACTGCGCAAACTGGAAGAGAGCAACTGGCAGGGGGCTATTTTTGCAGCGGCGGGACTGGAAAGAATAAACCTACGCCCTGAAAAATCGATCGAGCTGGATTGGATGTTGTCTGCGCCGGCGCAAGGCGCGATCGTAGTGCTACACCGGGAGGAAGATGAAGATTCCTGGCAAGGCTGCCAAGTGCTCAACGATGCAGACACGGCCTTATGCACCAGGATCGAAAGAGATTTCCTGAGAACTTTATTGGGTGGCTGCTCAACGCCTATCAGCGCATTGGCAGAGATCGAAGCGGATGAACTGTATTTCAGAGGAAATATTTTATCTCCGGATGGAAAACACATTGCATCCATCGAAAAAATATTGCCAAAGGGAATATGCGACAGGCTGGGCAGTGAAGCCGCAGCAGAATTATTGGAAAATGGTGGCCGGGAAATCATAGCGCTCATTCTACATGAAGGAAAATAAGATCCGCATATTAAGTACAAGACCTCTTGAGCAGCCGCTGGTTGAGCAGTTAGAAGATCAGGGGATTGCTGCCGATTCAATGGCCTTCATTGACATAAAAGCAACAACCGATCCTGAATTAAAAAAAGAAATCGCACAATTATCCAATCAAAAAAAAATTGTGGTGTTCACCAGTCTCCATGCTGTAGCGACTGTCAGAACCGCGCTGAACAACAAGAAACCAGCCTGGCAAATATTTTGTCTCGGATCTGCTACCCGAAAAAAAGTGTCGGAGGTTTTTGGTTCGGAGTCCATTGCCGGTTCAGCCGATACGGCAAAATCACTGGCTGACCTGATGGTAGTACACAATATTGTCGGCGAAGTCCTGTTCTTTTGCGGAAATCGGAGAAGAGAAGAGCTTCCCCTGCATTTAGCGAGACACCAAATTGAAGTAAGGGAAAAAATCGTCTATGAAACCAGGCTTACACCGCATGCGGTTTCCGAGATATATGATGGAACCCTTTTTTTTAGTCCAAGCGGAGTAAAAAGCTTTTTCTCGCTTAATCAACCAGAACCGGGAACCGTCTTATTTGCCATTGGAGATACCACAGCAAATGAGATAAAAAAATACAGCAGCAACAAGATTGTTGTCAGCGATAGACCGGCAACGGAAAACCTGATGAGTACTGTGATCAAATTCTTCCATTCTAACGCTTTGCCGATCGATCATCCACAATCAACCTGATATGAGCAGAATACAGAATGATTTATTACTGAGGACCCTGAAAAAAGAAACGGTTGAGCGCCCCCCGGTGTGGATGATGCGCCAGGCTGGCCGCTATTTACCCGATTATATTAAACTAAAGGATAAGTACTCTTTTTTTGAAAGAGTGCAGACGCCCGAACTGGCCAGCCAGATTACGCTTCATCCCGTTGACCAGATTGGCGTGGATGCTGCCATCATTTTTTCCGACATCCTGGTGATCGCGCAGGCGATGGGAATGGAAGTGCAATTAATAGAGAACAAGGGTCCCGTGCTTCCTTCACCCATCAGGAATGTGAAAGACCTGGACAGGATCCGTATTCCTAACCAGCAGGAAAAATTAGGATATGTATTTGAAGCGCTGAAACTCACAAAAAAAGAATTGAATGGACGCGTGCCCCTGATTGGTTTTGCAGGTGCTCCCTGGACCCTGCTCTGCTATATGGTTCAGGGTCAGGGTTCCAAGACATTCGATGAAGCCAAAGCGTTTTGTTACCAGCAGCCCGAGGTTGCTCATCGACTACTGCAGATGATTACCGATACCAGCATTGCGTACCTCAAAGAACAGGTGAACGCCGGGGCAGACGCAGTACAGATCTTCGACAGCTGGGCCGGCCTGCTGGGCCCGGATGATTTTGAGAACCTTTCGCTACAATACATCAGGCAGATTGTAAGCGCGATCAAAGATGTGGTACCCACGATCATCTTTGCAAAAGGCGCCTGGCATTCACTAAAAGCAATGACCGAGACAGGGGCGCATGGGCTCGGAATTGACTGGTGCACCAGCCCGAAAACAGCCAGGCAATTTGCAGGAGATGATGTGGTACTGCAGGGCAATTTCGATCCTGCAAAACTGCTTTCGCCAAGGGCCATGATCAGGAAAGAAGTAAAAGCCATGCTCAACGGATTTGGCAATCACAGGCATATTGCCAATTTAGGACATGGTATTCTGCCTTCCGTGCCGGTTGACCATGCAAGGACCTTCGTGGACACAGTAAAAGAATATAAGGCACTCCAATGATCTCCTGAACATGACAACTAACAATATAAAAGAAGACTGGACCCATTTCATTCAGGCGTTACAGGAGTCCATCTGTTCTGCCATCGAAGAAGTGGATGGAAAGGGTCAATTTCTTTTTGACGAATGGAAAAGACCAGAAGGTGGAGGCGGCAGAACAAGAGTTATAGTAAACGGAAATATATTTGAAAAAGGGGGCGTAAATTCTTCAGTGGTCTTTGGAGAGGTGACGGAGGCCATGAGAACGCAATTGAGCCTCGGGGGGAAAAAATGGTTTGCCTGCGGATTAAGTCTGGTGTTGCATCCATTCAATCCATTTGTTCCAACAGTGCATGCCAATTACCGGATGTTCGAATTGTACGATGAAAAAGACCAGCTCACCGATCGTTGGTTTGGTGGCGGAACGGACCTGACACCCTATTATTTGATTGAAGAAGATGCAAGGCATTTCCACCAGATCTATAAAAATGTATGCGATTCATTTGACGCGGATTTTTATCGGATATTCAAAGAAAATTGCGATCAGTATTTTGTGAATAAGCACAGAAATAATGAACGCCGTGGCATTGGAGGAATTTTTTATGATTACCAGCGACCCGATGAAAATAAAGACGCACGGTTTTGGGTGAATTTTGGAAAAGCTTGCGGAGACGCCTTTACTATAGCTTATTTGCCGCTGGTTGAAAAACGAAAGCATCATCCCTTTAAAGATCATCATAAGCATTGGCAGGAGATCAGACGAGGACGTTACGTTGAATTTAACCTGGTGCATGACCGCGGAACTTTATTTGGGCTGCGCACAAATGGAAGAATCGAGAGCATTTTGATGAGTTTACCTCCGACGGCAAGGTTTGAATATGAGGATCGGCCATCGCCGGGAAGTGAAGAGGAAAGATTGTTGCAGGTGTGTTTAAATCCCAGAAAATGGGTTTGATATTTAAATCTCAAAATCTAAAATAAGAATAGGATGTATTTACAAAAACGCAGCAGGATCCTTCGACAATCTCCTTCCCTGAGGAGTTTGGTGGCAGAGACCAGGCTTCATCCGGATGATTTTATTGCACCGCTTTTCATTGATGAAGGGAAGGGTACAAAGTATGAAATTCCTTCCATGCCCGGCTATTACCGGCGTTCGCTGGATCTTACGGTGCAGGAAACAAGGGAATTGTGGAACATGGGCATTAAAAGCGTTTTACTCTTCATCAAATGCAGGGATGAATTAAAAGACAATACCGGCAAAGAGGCCTGGAATAAAGAGGGACTAATGCAAAGAAGTATCCGGGCCATCCGGGAAGCAGTTCCGGATATGATTGTCATGACCGATGTTGCGCTTGATCCTTATTCTTCCTTCGGACACGATGGCATCGTAAAAGAAGGGGCTATCCTGAACGACGAAACAGTGGAAGCGCTGGTAAAAATGAGCCTGAGTCATGCTGCGGCAGGAGCACAATTTGTGGCGCCAAGCGATATGATGGATGGCCGCATCGGTGCGATCAGGAAGGGGCTGGAAGAAAATGGTTTCACCAATACAGGCATCATGGCATACAGCGCAAAATATGCTTCCTGTTTTTATGGCCCTTTCCGGGATGCACTGGATTCCGCCCCGGGCTTTGGCGATAAAAAAACTTATCAGATGGATTTTGCAAACCGGGCCGAAGCCATCAAGGAAGCCCTGTTGGATGTGGAAGAAGGTGCGGATATCGTGATGGTAAAACCGGCACTGGCTTACCTGGATATCATCAGGGAGGTTAAAAATGCGGTACAGGTCCCCGTTAGTGCCTACAATATCAGTGGCGAGTATGCGATGATCAAGGCCGCTGCGAAAATGGGATGGCTTGATGAAAATAAAGCGATTCTCGAAACACTGACCGCCATTAAACGTGCAGGAGCAGACCTGATTGCCACGTATTTCGCAAAAGAGGCCGTGAAATTAATCAGCCAGTAATAACATGAACACAGACAAAAGCATCGAATTATTCGCCCGGGCACAGCAAAGCATTCCCGGTGGTGTAAACTCGCCGGTTCGCGCGTTTAAGAGCGTTGGCGGCACACCGTTATTCATTCAAAAAGCAAAAGGCGCTTATCTCTTCGACGCCGACGGCAACAAGTATATTGACTACATCGCATCCTGGGGGCCGATGATCCTTGGGCATGCTCATGAGCCCGTTGTAAAAGCCATTCAGGAATATGCGACCCATTCAACCTCCTATGGTGCGCCGACCGAGCTGGAAGTGGATATGGCAGAACTCATCATCAGTATGGTGCCCCATGTTGACCTGATCAGGATGGTAAGCAGCGGAACGGAAGCCTGTATGAGCGCGCTGCGTCTGGCCAGGGGTTATACCGGAAAGAATAAACTGATCAAATTCGAAGGTAACTATCATGGTCATGCGGATGCTTTTTTAGTGAAAGCAGGAAGTGGGTTGGCTACATTCAATATTCAGGCCGTTCCGGGCATTACCGACGCAGTGGCCCGGGATACCCTGATCGCGGCTTACAATGATCTTGAACGGGTAAAGCAACTGGTGAAAACGCATCCTGGAGAAATTGCCGCCATCATCGTCGAGCCCGTCGCGGGCAATATGGGTTGCATACTGCCGGAACCGGGATTCCTGGAAGGTCTCAGAAGCCTCTGCGATGCAGAAAACATCGTATTTATTTTAGATGAGGTGATGACGGGTTTTCGGCTGGCTGCCGGTGGCGCGCAGGAAAGGCTCAATATCCGCGCAGACCTGGTAACTTATGGAAAAGTAATCGGTGGCGGAATGCCTGTGGGCGCCTTCGGCGGAAAGAAAGAAATCATGCAGCATATTGCACCGCTGGGAAATGTTTACCAGGCCGGAACCCTCAGCGGAAATCCCATTGCCATGATTGCAGGCTATACTGTTTTAAAAGAGCTGAAAGCCAACCCGGCCATTTACCGGCAACTCGAAGAAAAGACATTATACCTGAAAGCGGGGCTGGATCAGGTTTTCGGGACCTGGGGCAAGCCCTATGTGATCAATCAGCTGGGATCCATGATCAGCGTTCATTTTAGCGATCACCCGGTAACTGATTTCGCATCTGCTGCATCTGCCAACAATGAAAACTTTAATAAATTTTTTCATGCCATGCTTTCGAGGGGCGTCTATCTTCCACCCTCAGCCTTCGAAAGCTGGTTCCTTAATAATGCCATCAGTAAAAAAGATCTGGACTATACCATAGAGGCAGCGGAGGAAAGCCTGGAGCAGGATTTACCGAACTAAAGAGTTGATCAATGGAACAGCAATTCGCAGGGCTTCAAACCTGTATGCTTCTTAAACGCAGTGGAAAAATGTGAGATGGAAGAATAACCCAACATCACGGAAACCTCCGTTACGCTCAGCCCCTTTTCGTACAAAAGATACCTGGCATGCTCCATGCGCTGGCTCTGGTAAAAATCAAATATGGTCGTGCCGAACATTTCCTTGAATCCCTTTTTCAGGTAGCACTCATTGATGGCCACTTTTCTGCTGAGCTCTTTAATGGTGAGGGGTTCACCGATATGCTCGAGCAATATTTCCCTGGACTTCGCAATTTTTTCCCTGTCAGATTCATTCGCAAGAAACTTACATTGAAAAGCCTCCACTTCTTTTTCACCCAGCATGCATTCGAGGCTATACAATAAAAGCATCTGCATCTGGGCATTGATGTAGATATTTTCCAGATGGCCGGTGTATGTATGATTCAGGAGCGATTCGAGCACGATGCGCGTTCTGCTGCAAAGTGAAAGTATTTTCGAAAAAGAAGAAGGATGTCTGAAACTGAGGATCCTTTCCGTTAGGGTTTCACTAACCTTTCGCGGTTTGATAAACTGGGACAAATGAACCGGCGAAAATTTGAAACTGAGTACATCAACGCTTTCCCTGCGGTCGGCACAATGCCGTGAGGCGTTCAATTTACAGGAATCGCAGGCTGTATCCTTATACTTGCAATATACATTTCCTGCCATGCAGAATCTCAGTTCAAAATAGTTTTCCCGGGGTTCTTCTTTCCTGTAGTGATACACCATCATGCCCATGTCGTCGAGGCTCCATTGCGGGTGTTTGTGGTACCTGTTGATGACATATTGAACTGACCCCGGTATTTGTTGCTCTTTCTGGTGCAACAGCACAAGGTCCTCCTGCATAACAGGCTGCTTATACGCCAGGGCCAATATATCGGGTGGTTGGTGCATGTTTGGAGGGCAAATGTAAGCATGAAATGGCAATAAAGCAGCGCCCAGGGGGAAGCAAAAAAATCGGGCGGATTTTAGCATAAAACCCTAAAGAAAAAGCAGTTTTAAACACGCCGAAACCCTTATTTTTCGTAAATTTGCCGACCTTATACGGTTAACTTCAAAATGTAAGGTTTTCTACAAAAAATATGAGTGATACTACACAGGAAGTTTTATCTCCATCCACGAACGGATATGGCGCTGAAAGCATACAGGTTTTGGAAGGTTTGGAGGCAGTCCGGAAACGCCCGGCCATGTATATCGGGGATATCGGAGTAAAAGGATTGCACCATTTGGTTTATGAAGTCGTGGACAATTCCATTGATGAAGCTTTAGCGGGTTATTGCAAAAATATCGTTGTAAACATTTACGAAGACAATTCCGTGAGTGTTGAAGATGATGGCCGCGGTATTCCTACGGGAATTATCCTGAAAGAAAAACGGAGCGCGCTGGAAGTCGTTATGACGGTGCTTCATGCGGGAGGAAAGTTCGACAAAAACACCTATAAAGTTTCCGGCGGTCTGCATGGCGTGGGCGTCAGTTGCGTGAACGCACTCAGCAGCGACCTGAAAGTTACCGTGCAGCGCGACGGAAAATTGTTTGAACAGGAATACAAGATCGGTGTGCCCCAATACACGGTAAGGGAAATTGGTACGAGTGACAAGACGGGTACCCTTATTCATTTCTGGCCGGATTCAAGCATTTTCATTACTTTGGTTTACAACAAAGATATCCTGGAAAGTCGCCTGAGGGAACTGGCTTTCCTGAACAAGGGCCTCCGTATTGTGCTGAATGATCTTCGCGAAAAGGACGATGACGGTCATACCTATTCGAAAGTATTTTATAGCGAGGGAGGTATTGTGGAATTTGTGGAAATGCTGGACAATAATGCAGGAAGAAATGCATTGATACCCAAGGTGATTTATGTGGAGGCACGGGAAGAGACCAGCAATGTAGCCGTGGAAGTGGCGTTGAATTATAATGACAGCTACAGCGAGCACATCTATTCCTACGTGAATAACATCAATACCATTGAAGGCGGCACCCATGTGGCGGGATTTCGCCGGGCACTGACCAGGGTATTCAAAAGCTATGGCGATAAGCAAAATCTTTTTGAAAAAGCCAAAGTAGAAATAGAAGGGGATGATTTCAGGGAGGGATTGAGTGCGATCATCTCGGTGAAAGTTCCTGAACCGCAGTTTGAAGGACAAACAAAAACCAAACTGGGTAACAACGAGGTCAGTGGCGTGGTGGACTCAACCGTTTCGAGAGCCCTGGAAGCCTACCTGGAAGAGAATCCGAGGGATGCCAAAAATATTATCCAAAAAGTTATCCTGGCGGCACAGGCCCGTGCAGCGGCCAGAAAAGCAAGGGAACTTGTTCAGAGAAAAAGTGTTTTGAGTGGCGGCGGGCTTCCTGGTAAGCTTGCAGATTGTTCTGAGCGCTCTCCTGAACGTTGCGAATTGTACCTGGTCGAAGGTGATTCAGCAGGGGGAACAGCCAAACAGGGGCGTGACAGAAGCTTCCAGGCCATTCTTCCTTTAAGGGGTAAGATCCTTAACGTAGAAAAGGCTATGGAGCACCGGATCTATGAAAATGAGGAAATCAGGAACATGTATACCGCCCTGGGTGTTACCGTGGGGACCGTTGAAGATCCCAAAGCGCTGAATCTTTTAAAACTTCGTTATCACAAGGTCATTATCATGACCGATGCAGATGTCGACGGAAGCCATATCGCCACGCTGATCCTCACGTTCATCTATCGCTATATGAAAGAATTGGTGGAACAGGGATATATCTATATAGCCCAGCCCCCTTTATACCTGGTTAAAAAAGGAAAAGAACAGGCCTATGCCTGGACGGAAGACCAGCGTAAGATGCAAATAGAGAAACTGGGCGGCGGCAAAGATGACAGCGTCAATATTCAACGCTATAAAGGTTTGGGAGAGATGAATTCAGAGCAGCTGTGGGAAACGACTATGAACCCGGGAACAAGGACTTTGAAACAGGTCACGATTGAAAGCGCAGCCGAAGCAGATCGCGTTTTCAGCATGCTCATGGGAGACGAAGTAGCACCCAGACGGGAATTCATTGAATCTCATGCAAAATATGCAAGACTCGATATCTGACAGTCAATTCAATGCAGGATACTGATTTTCAATCTATTGCCTTATTTTGATGTTTAAAATCGGGAATTTCAGTACCTTTGCGGTCTGAGAATACATTCTCCTTGACTAACCTGAAAAGCATTTAACTAACCATTCAACCATTTTAATTATGGCTACAGTAACATTAACCGCATACAACGTTAAGACGAAAGAGAAAAATGTGCCCATGCATGACGCCGTTATTACCAAGACTGCCAAGGGGGCGTATATGGCCCAGGGAAACGATGGAAAAGGCAATAAACTGACTACTTTGCTTGGCCAGGAAAAAGCATTGGCTGCGATCGAAGCCGGTATTGCCAAACAAGGTTGGTAAGCCGCTAGCTGATCCGGTCAGATGAATTCCAAATAATTGGATGACCTGCCCATGATGGTCAGGTCATCTGCTTTTAGCCATTTCTTCAGAATGGTGGCATACACCTGCTTGAAATCGACCTGTTGCTTTAGGTCGCCATCGCTGAGATCGTTCAGGTCAGGCATCTCATTTAATAATCCTTTTTGTTTTAATCCTCCGCTGAGTAAAAACATGCTGTTGGCAGTTCCATGGTCAGTGCCTCCGCTGGCATTTTGGGATACCCTGCGTCCAAATTCAGAAAAACTCATCAGGAGTACATCTTCAAACCGGTGGTTTGATTTTAAGTCTGAAACAAATGCGGCGATGGCATCATTCATTTCCGTAAACAACCGTTCCTGCTGTACCGGCTGGTTGACATGGGTATCAAAACTACCCAACGACACATAGTACACTTTTGTATTGATGTCCGAAAAGATCAGTGAGGCAATGGTTTGAAAACGCTTTCCCAATGTTGTTTTAGGATAGCTGCCTGCAGCTGGATGCAATTTGCTCTGTAGAAAAATATATTCGGCACTGGAGAGGGTTTCTGCCATCGTTTTATAGAGATAGTCCACCAGTTGCTCTTTTCCGTTCATGCTATGATCGGCCAGGATGTCTTTAAAATATTTTTCGTGACTGGTATTAAAGAGCCGGCCCGGATCGGTAAGAGAAATTCCTTTCATTTTTGTTCCCTTTAAGGCCAGGCTCAGGGTATCGTCAATTTCAAGGGCCTGCGTGGGTTGATCACATCCCGGACATTGAGCGTCCAGATAGCGTCCCAGCCAGCCTGTTGAAGTATATTCGCTGGCCCCGGATCCTGTTTGCCAGATATCCATGCTTCGAAAATGCGAGCGATCTGGATTTGGATAGCCTACCCCATTAAGGATTCCCAGGAAGCCATCATCGTATGCAGATTTCATGGCAGTCAAGGCAGGATGCAAACCCACCTCATCTGTAAGTGATAATGATTTCTCTTTTGCGATTCCCAACCCCGGCCTCGACTGGTAATAGATATCATTGCGCACCGGGATGACCGTATTTAAACCGTCATTGCCACCGCTTAACTGCAGCACGACCAGAACCTTATTCCCTGAACCAAATGATATGGGTTTTTCAAAGGCTTTTAAGAACCTCGGCAGCATCAGGGAAGCTGCTGCCAATGAACCCGTTTGTAAGAATTGCCTGCGTTTAAGGATCATCGTGATTAGATTTTTTCAGCACAATTGGTATTCCGGCGTACTCATTAACTGTATCGTGGTACTTTTAATTAAACTGTCGCGGTTTGAAGAATCAATGTATTTGTTCATTGTACTGTTGCTGGTATGGGTTCCCTGTTGCAGTAAGACAGCGGCAATTTCAGCCGAAATCGATTCGCCGGAAACTTTTTCAAAGACTTTGATGTAATCTTCCCATGCAATCTTGGCCGCGATCACATGGCCGCCGCTCATCTTTCCGAAGTTTTTCAACTTTACGCCATTTTCGAAGGGATCCTTCATGCCCATCAATTGGTCATCATCATCTTTCGGCCGAAGTTGAAATTCATCAGCTGCATAGACCATTTGCGGAATGCGTAACCTGAACATCAGGGAGGAACTATCGATCCAGTTGGTGCCGCCCGGCCATCCGGCAACATTGGGAGGATAGAACAATAATTGTCCAAGCAGTCTCTGTACCAGCAACTGCACTTCCGGGTTTTCGATTTGCATGGGCAGTGTGCGGCGAATGCCAACGAGCAGCTCCACAGGCGATTTTATCCGCGAGCCAATATGCTCCGCTTCATAGAACCACTCCGCAGTGAAAATGTCTTTCAGGAGTTGGCTGATATCATAACCGTTCTGAAAAAACCGGTTTGCCAACCAGCTGACCCTGACTTCATCAACAGATTCATTGACGAAATACCGGTATATTTTCCGCGTAATGAACAGCGCCGTTTGAGGATCTTCAATCAGGATACGGAGCACGTCATCACCATCAAGTTTACCTGTTTTTCCAAGCACTGTTTTTACTCCTTCATCGTGTTGGTTTTTACGAAAAACAAATTCGCCACGCAGGTCTGCGCCCCATCCGGTGAAGGCCCGGGCGGCTTCTTTAACATCATGCTCGGTATAGTTGCCCCGGCCCAGTGTAAACAATTCCATCACCTCGCGGGCAAAATTCTCATTGGGATGATCCTTTCTGTTCTGATTATTGTTTAGAAAATTGATCATTGCGGCGCTCTTGCTCACTTCAGTAAGCAGATCGGTGAAATTTTCGAGCGCATGTCTTCGGATAATATCCAGCAGCAGTTGCTGGTAAAAAATGTTGAGGTTCCTGGAAGCAAAATGACCATGCCAGAAAAGCGCCATTTTTTCGCGCAATTGAGCACTGCTGTTGATCATTTCATTCAGCCAGGCCAGGTTCAGGCTCTTGATATCCTGTTGCGATTGTTTTCGGAAAGTCTTTTTTTCGTCGGATGACAGTTCTTTTTTCTGCATTCTTCCTGCATCGCCAATGCCCATCATCAGGCCTTTGAACATACCGTCTGCCACATCGAGGTATTCCGGAGAACGGGATGAGGCTTTGACCAGGGATTGGTATAATGATTTTTGGGAATGCTGCCTTAGCTGATCCCTATCCTCAGGCAAGGGACCGAATCCTGCCCTCCACAACAAATGTTGGTTCTTTAGCTGGTTGGTAATGACCATTCAGGATTTTGTGGATTTGACCGGCGGATTATGAAGAAGTTTAATTACGCCAACGGGGTTTCATGCGATCGACGATTGGCCAAAATAAGTATGCAGGATTTTAGGCAGAAGAATCTCATTTTCCTTTTGATTGTTTTCGAGCAAACAAGCCACAATACGCGGTAAGGCCAGCGAACTGCCGTTCAGGGAATGGGCCAATTGCATTTTATTACTGCCATCTTTGAAGCGGATCTTCATCCGGTTGGTTTGAAAACTTTCGAAGTTGGTAACAGAACTCACTTCCAGCCATTTATCCTGGGCAGCACTGTATACTTCAAAATCGTAGGTAAGTGCAGCGGCAAAACCCATGTCTCCGCCGCACAATAAGAGGATGCGATAAGGCAATTCGAGCGATTGTAATAATTGCTCAATATGAAGCACCATAGAGTCCAGCACTTCATAACTTTTTTCAGGGTGCACCAATTGCACAATTTCAACCTTATCAAACTGATGCAGCCGGTTCAATCCCCGTACATCTTTCCCATAGCTTCCTGCCTCCCGCCTGAAACAGGGTGTGTAAGCCGTCAGCTTGAGCGGAAGTTCATTTTCCTTCAGGATCATGTCGCGAAATATATTGGTCAGGGGAACTTCGGATGTGGGTATCAGGTAGTACTTATCCTCTGACGCGTAGTACATCTGGCCTTCTTTGTCTGGCAGTTGCCCCGTACCAAATGCAGAATCTTCATTAACCATCAAAGGGGGCTGGTACTCTGTAAAACCAGCCGCAGTATTATAATCCAGGAAATACTGGATCAGCGCGCGCTGTAATTTTGCCCCCTTATTCACATAAACCGGGAAACCGCTTCCTGTAATCTTATTGCCCAGCTCAAAATCAATCAGGTTGAATTTTTTGGCGAGTTCCCAGTGTGGAACAGAACCCGGTGGCAGGTTGGGCTTCTGACCAGCTTCGCGAACGACAACGTTGTCTGCCGGAGTGGTACCGGGCGGAACGATGGCGGCTGGCAGGTTGGGCAATGTTACCAGCGCCTCATTCAACTGCGATTCCACTTTACTGAGTTCAGCGGCCACAGGCTGTAACGCCGCTTTTAAAAAAGCCACTTCCTTTTTTTTGCTTTCTGCTTTTTCTTTATCCCCCTTGGCTATAAGCTGGCCTATTTCTTTGGATGTCGTGTTGAGTTGGGAAAGGGTCGTATCGGAAGTTGCCTGCCATTTTTTTCTTTGCTCGTCTAATTCAATAATGGTATCCACCAGGCCAATACCCTTAAAATGCCTGATGGCCAATCGCTCCTTTACCAGATCCGGATGCTGTCGGATAAATGCCAGCTGTAACATGTAACAAATTTTTGCAAAGGTAAGGGGCCGGGTGGTTAAATTTGCATCTATGACAACGGAACAAGATGACCTGCAGGTCAGGTGGTGGACCCTCGAAGCAAAACTGGTGGAAAGGTTTGGAAAAAAACCCGATATGGAAGCGATTTTGTTTCTGATCGGCGTACAGGAATTTGGAGACATCAGGAAAAAATTCAGCAAAGAGCAAAAACAAGACCTCATGCATATTGCCGTCTGCAGCCTGTTTGCGCAGAGCGGCTATTATGAACTGGAAAGAGTCGATGAAGATGGATGGCCACATTTCAGACAATTAAAAGCGCTGCCTGTGATGAACCTCCCGGAGCAGGAGAATTTTATGAAGGATCATGTGCTGCTGTATTTTGACCGCGTCGGCATTTAGTTCGACTGGTTGAAATAATTTCCTGACCCGCACGTAATTTCGAAGCGTTTTCATAATCTTTGCACCACTAAATGGCATATCATGACTTTCCCAGATAATCTTCGTTATACCAAGGACCACGAATGGATTCGAATCGAAAAGGACAATGAGGCTGTGATCGGAATTACCGATTTTGCTCAGAAAGAATTGGGCGATATCGTGTATGTAGAAGTCGAAACAGTGGGAAAGGCACTGAATGCAGAAGTTATATTCGGTACGGTGGAAGCGGTAAAGACTGTCTCTGACCTGTATCTGCCCTTATCCGGAACCGTTACCGAACTCAATCCTGCTTTGGCCAAGGCTCCGGAGCTGGTCAATGCCGATCCATACGGCAAGGGTTGGATGATCAAAATGACGCTCAATAATCCTGCAGACATTGAAAAACTCATGGATGCTAAAGCCTACCAGGCTTTGGTAGGCTGATTCGGCATGATGACATGCTATAAAGAAAGCAATTTGAATGTAAACACCGCCTATACTGAGCAGGAACTGGTAACAGCCTTGAAAGAAAGGCAAAATGCTGCCTACAGCTATTTATACGATAATTATTCCGGTGCATTATTCACGATTGTCAGGCAAATCGTTCAGAACACCGAATTGGCCAGTGACGTTTTGCAGGATGTGTTTGTCAATATCTGGCGCAAAATTGAAACCTATGATCCGGTGAAAGGCAGGCTATTTACCTGGATGCTCAATATCGCAAGAAATGCTTCTATTGATACTCTTCGCTCCAAAAGTTATCAAAACAGCCAAAAAAACCAGGAATTAGCAGATAACGTAAGTACAGGTGGCCAGGTGGCCCATACCAATATTGATACTATAGGAATCAGGAAAGTTCTGATAAAACTGAAACCTGAACACCGCGTGCTCATAGAATTGGCCTATTTTAAGGGCTATACCCATGAAGAAATCGCAGAAATCGAAGATATTCCCTTGGGCACCGTTAAAACACGCATCAGGAATGCATTAATTCAATTAAAAGAATATTTGCAATAGAGTGAATATACAGGAATACATACTGAGTGGAATCGTTGAAAGCTATGTGCTCGGACTTGCCAGTTCGGAAGAAAGGGCCGAGTTTGAAAACATGTGCTTAGCACACGCCGAAGTGAGGGCTGCCAGGGATGCTTTTGAACGCGCCATTGAGCAACAAGCCTTCCTGGAGGCCGCAACTCCGTCGGCTCATCTCAAGAGCAGAATATTTGGAGAACTTGACGTAGAGGCCGACCGCAAAAGGCCAGGTAAATTAAGACATGTTCAAAGACCGATGAAGCCGGTGAGAAGCATCTGGTCACGTTACGTCGCTGCCGCTGCCATTCTTTTATTATTCGTAAGTACCGGTTTGAATTTTTATTTCTTTAGCAAATACAAAGATTATATCGCAAAATATGATGAGCTGGTTGCCAGCCAAGGCCAAACGGTAGCCCTTAACCAAAGCCTGCAAACCAAATTGCGCGATTATGAATCTGCGATGAACCACATGAAAGATCCCGCAATGGCAATAGTAAAAATGCCTGGAATCTCGACCGGTCCGAACCCCGAAAGTTCGGCAACAGTTTATTGGGATACGAGGTCCAAAGAGGTATACCTCGTGGTCAATAGCCTGCCACAGCCTTCAACCGACAAGCAATACCAGCTTTGGGCGCTGGTGGATGGCAAACCCACTGACGCAGGCGTCTTCGAAATGAGTCAGGGAATACCACTTATGAAAATGAAAAATGTTCCCGAGGCACAGGCTTTCGCCATAACGCTGGAGAAAAAAGGTGGTAGTACCGTACCAAGTTTGGATGCCATGTATGTTATGGGCAAAGTAGCAGGGTAGAAAAATCAATGAAAAAAATAAAAAAATATTTGGGCAGGCGATGGGTGTCGATCGTGTGGACGCTGATCATTTTAGTTTTACTGGCCCTCCCCGGATCAGTCATGCCCAAGGAACAAACTTTTACTATTCCACAGCTGGATAAATTCGTTCATGTCATCTTGTTCGGTGGGTTCGTTTTTTTATGGTCATATTATTTCAGTAAAAAACAATTGCCCTTTACTAAATTGGTTCGCGTGTTTTTTTATATTTTCATCGCGGCCTGTGTGTATGGAATCGGCATGGAGTATGTTCAAAAATATTTTATTCCGATGCGTGACTATGATGAGGCAGACATTATCGCAGACATCCTGGGCGCCGGAATGGCTTATGGTCTTTGTACAATCTGGTTTCTGGGAGAAAGCTTCAATGACCACAAAAAGTAAGCCCCTGTGGAAACAGGGGCCGTAACCAAAACTAACTGCTTATGAGAAAATTGACTGCTTAGTGTAGTCAAATAGAAAAGACATTTTGAGTAATAACGCAAAACAGATGCCAATATTATCAAGCATGCTGTTAAGAATTTAAAAGAACGCTAACTTTTCAACAACACAAAGATACGAACCGCATAACTTCGCGAATCCCGCATCGTTCACAATAACATTATTTTAGCTATTGCTAATGAATTGTTAGCGGCGTCCTGACGCTCCAAAAAGGTGAAAGAACTACGTTATATAAGACGCATAAACGAACAAAAGGTTTACAGGTCTTACGTTAAAAAAAATAAAAAAAGCTTGAATAGGGCGAATTTATATGGCTGGGATTTCCGCATTATTGTAGAACAAAATCAACAAAATCTTATACACTCAGATGGGATAGCGAATGTTATGACCGATGAGAAGGTTTTCTAACATAAGCAATCGGTTAAAGGGAAGTTACGAATTTATCCTTTCATTGCAATTTCCTGAACAAATTTTTTTCTGGCCGCCGTTACTTAATTCTGTTTAGCCATTTTTTCAGCGTTTTCCGCAAACTGGAGGGCATCGATAAACTGCTGGATATCCCCGTTTAGTACGTCGCTCAGGTTATAAACGGTGAGGCCGATCCGGTGATCCGTTACCCTTCCCTGGGGATAGTTATAGGTTCTGATCTTAGCGCTTCGGTCGCCGGTACTGACCAGGCTTTTGCGGTGTCGTGAAATTTCTTCTTCCTGTTTGCGAACTTCTTCTTCATATAGCCTGGTGCGTAGCATCTGCATGGCCTTTTCGCGATTGCCCAGCTGGCTTCTTTCCGTTTGGCACATGACCACAGTTCCCGTAGGAATATGCGTCAGCAATACCTTGGTTTCGACCTTGTTCACGTTTTGCCCGCCTGCGCCGCCGCTCCTGGCCGTTTCCATTTTCACGTCGCTTTCTTTCAGTTCGAAATCTACTTCCTCGGCTTCAGGCATTACGGCTACAGTTGCTGCGCTGGTATGTACTCTTCCACTCTGCTCCGTATCCGGCACACGTTGCACACGATGTACTCCGCTCTCGAATTTAAGCGTTCCATAGACGTCTTCACCCACCACCTCCAATTGAACCTCCTTATATCCGCCCACTGTGCCCGGGCTTTCGCTTAGGATCGCTGTCTTCCAGCCTTTCCCTTCGCAATATTTTAAATACATGCGCAAAAGATTGCCCGCAAAGAGGCTGGCCTCGTCACCGCCTGTTCCCGCACGTATCTCAATAATGGCGTTCTTTTCATCCTGCGGCTCTTTGGGGATCAGCAACTGACGGATATACGCTTCGAGCTTTTCCCGTCTTTCCTGCAATCCGGGCGTTTCTGCTTTAGCCATTTCCCTCAATTCTTCATCCTCCCCGTTCAGGGCTTCTTTGTAAAATTCCTGGTCATCGAGCAATTTCCTGTATTCCTCATAAGACCGCACAATCTTCTCCAGGCTCTTGTATTCCTTGCTCATGGCGCTAAACTTCCGGTTATCATTCACCACGGCCGGATTAGAGAGGGCCATCCCCAGGTCTTCAAAACGCGCTTTAATGGCCTCTAATTTATCTAACATGGTTTTAACTTATTTTTATGGGCACTGCAGCTGCAGAACCATATCCAACAAAGTTTGCAAAGGTAATTATTTCAAGGCTTACATGATTTACAGAAAACTAAAGGCAACAGGTTTATTTACTGGTCATAGTATGCTGAATGAATCTGCAGTTTTAATTATTTCAGCGGATGGCGAGGTGCTGGACCTGTTGGAGACAGATGAGGCTGGCGAAGGCGTTGAAACCTTCCGGGGCATACTGTGTCCCGGATTGGTCAATTGTCATTGTCACCTGGAATTGAGTCACTTGAAAGGCCTGATCCCTGAAAAAACCGGGCTGGTCGATTTTGTGTTTACCGTCATCACCCAACGCCATTTCCCCGAAACCGAAATATACGATGCTATTTCCCAGGCGGAAGATAACATGTTGGCCAATGGCGTCGTGGCTGTAGGTGATATCTGTAATAATCTCCTTACTATTCCGCAAAAGCAGCGGCAGCGCTTATCCTATTACAACTTTGTCGAAGTAAGTGGCTGGATGCCTCAGTTGGCGGAGGCCAGGTTTCAAAGAAGCAGGTCGTACTATGAAGTTTTTGAACAACTTCCAATTGTCGGCGATCAATGTTCCTTGTCTCCCCATGCCCCCTATTCCGTTTCCGATGAATTGTGGGATTTAATGAGGCCTTATTTCGGGAAAAAAACAGTAACGATCCACAACCAGGAAACGGTGTGGGAAGATGAATTGTTTCGCCATGGCACCGGCGATGCGAACAGGATGTACCAGATGATGAAATTCGAAAACCCATTGTTTCGGCCAAGCGGAAAAAGCAGCTTGCAGACTTACCTCTCCCGCATGCAGGAATCGAAAAACATCCTGCTCGTACACAATACATTTACTACGCGGGATGATGTGATATGGGCCGGGGCCTCAGCTCTCGGTCAGCAGCTTTTTTTCTGTCTGTGTCCCAACGCCAACCTATACATAGAAACCAGTCTGCCACCCATTGAACTGTTCCGGGAGCAGCAGTGCCGGCTCGTACTTGGCACCGACAGCCTCGCAAGCAACCATAGACTGGATATTCTTGAAGAAATCAAGACCATCCACCGTCATTATCCGCAGGTGCCCCTGGAGGAAATGCTCCAATGGGCCACGATCAACGGCGCTGAGGCTTTACAGTTAGATGACCGCCTGGGGAGCTTCAACAAGAGAAAAAAACCAGGCGTGATATTGATTGAAAATACTGATGGGATGCGGTTGACGGAAGCGTCGAGGGTTAGAAAAATAATTTAATAGGCACGCCCCTCACTCGGCAAAAACTGTCTGCAACACGGGCAAAGTTTTCATCGAGCCAAAATCGGGAATGTGCAGGGCATAAAAGTTTTGATAGGCCAGCAGGAGTGCTCGGCGCGTTTCGCGGTTGAGGCCGATCTGCGGAAGCTCTTCGGGCCGCATGGTTTTCAGCAATTGGGAACTGATATAACTGAGATCTTCCTCCAGGTAATATCCATGTTGCGGCCTTTCCTGCACAAACACACCTTCCTGTAAATCCAGTATCGGTTTTCGTACGGAATAATCGTCCTGTATCCTGAATCCGAAAAACCCCGCGAGATGAACGCTGAAATACAAGGAATAGTTGGCCACTACCGCTTCGCTGCTGATATCCAGGTGCAGGAAAGCTTCTTCGACAAAATAAAACAACTCCGGATTGGGCTCTGGTTGCTTTACACATTTCAACAACAGTTCAACCATAAAGAGTGCTACAGAATTCTTAAAGATGTCAAAGAAAAGATGCCGGTATACCTGCGCATATTTGAACTCCCTGATCCTTTGCAAATTTTTAAGATCATTCTGGTAAACGACCAGGTCCAGCAGGGAAGCAGGCTGAAATAAATTGGCTATCCCCGCCCCTTTTTTTGAAGATATCCTTACTCCATTGACCAGGTACGATTGCAATCCAAACAGTTCTGTATAGACGGTTGTGATAATGCTCGTCTCACCATATTTTACCGTGCGCAAAACAACTCCCTTACTTTTGTGTATCATACCTGTGATGGCTTGCATCTGCCCATTCATCCAAAGTTAATGGTAAAACATAGCCACAAAGCCGGAAAACCGGGCTAAATTGAGTTTCTTTGCACGGTAATCTTTATTCTACTATTTAATTGTGCATACACATGTGGGAGTTTATTGCCCGGTTCGTCTTAAGATTCCGCCTGTTATTATTGATTTTGTTATTGGTTGCTACCGGCTTCATGGGCTTCGAAGCTTCACAGGTGCAGATGAGTTATGAATTTTCAAGAGCCATCCCCACCGACAATCCCAAGTACATCGCATACCAGGCTTTTCGGAATAAGTTCGGGGAAGACGGAAATTTGCTTTTCATCGGCATTCAAACCGACAAACTGTTCACGAAGGATCTCTTCAATGACTATAGCCGCCTTAGCAACCAGTTGAGGCAAATTAACGGGGTGGAACAGGTGCTTTCCATCCCTTCAGCACTGAACCTGAAAAAGGCAGACAACGTTGAGAAACTCCATCCGGTCAGAATTTTTTCAGACTACTATTCAACCCAGCAGGTGCTGGACAGTGACAAACGCGTATTTTTCAGCCTTCCTTTTTATCGTACACTGCTTTATAACCCCGAGACGAATGCCTATCTGATGGCCATCAACATCAATAAGATTATCCTGAATTCGGCAAAAAGGAACATCATCGTTAAGGCGATAACCGACGCAGGAAATGTGTTCGGGAAGAAATATGGCCTGGATATGCACTATAGCGGGTTGCCGCTCGTGCGCACCAATATGGCGACTAAGGTTGCTGCTGAAATGAAATTCTTTCTGTTTGCATCCGTTCTGCTCTCTGCGGGCATTCTCCTGCTCTTCTTTAGGAGTCCGGGAACCATGTTGCTTTCCCTGGTTGTCGTACTCATCGGCGTCGTTTTCAGCCTGGGCACAATGCACCTGTTTGATTACAAGATCACCATCATTTCTGTCCTGATCCCACCGCTGATGGTGGTCATCGGCATTCCCAACTGCATTTATTTTTTGAATAAATACCACACGACATTTATCGAAACCCAGGATAAGAAAAAGGCCCTGTATGAAATGATCCGTAAAATGGGTGTGGTGACCTTGTTCTGTAATATTGCCGCTGCGATCGGGTTTGGCGTGTTTGCCTTAACCAGGAGCGCCATACTGCAGGAATTTGGCGTAGTCGCAGGCATCAACATCATGCTGCTTTTTTTCATATCGGTGATCCTTATCCCAGGTATGCTCAGTTTCCTGCCGGATCCGAAACGGCGGCAGATGAATTATCTCAACAATAAATGGCTTATAGCCATCCTGGACATGCTCGAGGTCTGGACCCTGAACCACAAAAAAATCATCTATGGCGTTACGGTGGTTATCCTGTCTGTCGCCATAGCGGGGATGTTCCGCCTCCGCTCTGAAGGATTTATCGTGGACGATTTGCCCAAAAAAGACCCGATCTATATCGACCTGAAGTTCATTGAAAAAAACTTCAAAGGCATCATGCCCCTGGAAATTGTAGTGGATGCAAAAAGAAAAAATGGTTTGCGCAGCAATATGCTGCTGACATTGGAAAAAATAGATTCGCTGTCCCAGTACATTGCCGGCCGGCCCGAAATGAACCGCCCATTGACCCTGACAGAAGGATTGAAATTTGTGCGGCAGGCTTATTATAATGGCGACAGCGCAAATTATGGCCTACCCAACCAGTTTGACATCAGCTTCCTGGCGCCTTATTTAAACATGAAGGGAGATACCGGCAACAGGAGCAGCATACTGACTAAATTATTGAGTAGTTTTATCGACAGCAACAGACAGGAAACGCGCATCAGCGTGAACATGGCCGATGTTGGAACCAGGCATTTGCAGGAGATCATAAAAGATATTGAAAAGAAATCTGCCGCACTGTTCGATTCTTCCAAATATTCTATCCAGCTAACGGGGAGCAGTGTGACCTTCCTTGAAGGGAGCAGCTTTATCATCAACGGGCTTAAGGAAAGTATTCTCTGGGCATTCCTGCTGATCGCCATATGTATGCTTTATCTTTTCAAGTCTCTGAAGATATTATTGTGCTCCCTGCTCCCGAACCTGATTCCCCTGGTGATCACGGCAGGCGTTATGGGCTGGGTGGGCATCCCGTTAAAACCCTCCACCGTACTTGTTTTCAGCATTGCTTTGGGAATTGCTATTGATATCACCATCCGTTTTTTAGTGAACTACAAACAAGAGCTGCTGGCAGGAAAATCAAGTGTGCGGGAAACGGTGATCAGCACCATCCACCATACGGGCATCAGCATCATCTATACTTCGCTGGTATTGATCGCGGGATTTGGCATTTTTTGTTTCAGCGAATTTGGCGGAACGCAGGCGCTTGGCTGGTTAACTTCACTCACTCTCGTCATGGCTACGCTGACCAATCTCGTTTTTCTCCCGGCGCTGTTGATGACATTAAGCAGGAAGGACCGGCCTACTTAATCAATTCATTTAATTTGCCCGTCAGGGCATCCCCACGCAACTCCTGGGCGATTATTTTTCCCTGCGGATCCACCAATATATTGAAGGGTATCCCTCCGAACTGAAAAATCTCGACGGCCTTGCTGTTCCAATATTTCAGGTCGCTGATCTGGGTCCAGCTCAATTGATCATCTTTGACGGCCTGCAACCAGGAGTCCTTATCCTTATCCAGCGAAACGCCCAGGATCGTAAAATTTTTGTTTTTAAATGCCTCGTAAGCCCTTACTACATTGGGGTTTTCATTTCGGCAGGGACCACACCAACTCGCCCAGAAGTCAACCAGTACATATTTGCCTTTGAAAGAAGCGAGGCTGATGTTTTTGCCATGCGCATCCGGCATACTGAAATCCGGGGCCTGTTTTCCTACCCAGCCGTCTGCCGTTTGCGCCTGCTGAGCTGATTGTGCATCATAACTTTTTTTCATGTTCTTCAATACGATATTATCAGGAAATTTGGTTTCCAATCCATTCAATTGCTGTTCAAATTCTGATTTGGTCAGACTTTGCGAAGCCCAACCCAGGGCCAATACGCCCAGTGTAGGATTGGGTGTTGTCCGTATAAAGCTCTTTAGGTAATCGTTTAAATCCTGTATCGCAGCGTTTTTAATTCCCGTCGCATTGATCAACACACTATCCGGTGAAGCCCTGCGTTTCAGGCTATCCAAAGTCGCAAAGGACCGTTCAACCGCCAGGCTCTTCTTTCCATAACTCTTAATGAGTTCTTTCATCTGCCTGCTTGCTTCAGATCCTTTAACGTCGTAATAATCATCCTTTCTGCCCAGGTCAACATCCACGGTAATTTCAGCGCCATCATTGATGATGGGTACCGGCACGGCATTGTCTCCAAAAACCAATTCATAAATCCCGCCCGGTTTCCCTGAACCCGTAAGACTAAAACTACCCTGAGCACCCGAAAGTTTTGCCGAATCCTGCGCAATCGGCGCCTGGTCCTTTCCGTAAGACACTTCTTCCAGGTAAACCCTGGTGATGGTCTGGTTCGACTGATCCTTTATTCCTGAACCCGAAGGGGCAGCAATCTTGTCGGCATTCTTAAAAGTTCCGGATACATGAAATTCATTTTGCCTGCTTTCTTTGCAGGACCCTAAAATAAAGACCCCGGCTGCTATCATGAAAAATTTAGACATATCGTTTCTTATTGTGTTCAACATAAATGCTGTTAAGTCAATTCATCCTCCAATTTTTCCAGCAACAATTGATTCGTCAATTTAAGGTCCGCCCTACCCTTGGAAATTCTTTTTACCTCGCCCACAAAGAGTCCCAGCAATCCTTTTTTTCCTTTTTTGTATTCCAGCACCTTATCGGGCATTTTAGCCAAAGCTTCCCGCACCCAGCCAGCAACTTCATCGCCATCTGAATTCTGAATCAGGTTGAGTGTGTTGGCAATTGCTTCAGACGAAGCCGACAGGTCCCGGATCATTTCCGGGAAGATGCGTGAGGCTGCTATGGAAAAATTAACCTTGCCTTCATCCACCAGCGCAATCAATGCTGCAAGCCGGTCGGGGACTACTGGGAACTCCCGGATATTGATGGCGTGATCATTCAAATAAGATTTTATGGGACCCAATAACCAGTTTGCAGCCGCCTTATAGTTGCTTGTAGCGGAAATCAGCCGCTCAAAATAATCGGAAGTTTCTTTGTCATCGCAGATCACCCGGGCGTCATATTCGGATAAGCTGAGCAGCTCGGTGTATTTGCGGATGAGGTGTTCAGGGAGCAATGGAATGGACTCCCTCACCTGCGTAAGGAAATTTTCTGTAATATAAAATGGAGGCAGGTCAGGGTCTGGAAAGTACCGGTAATCATTTGCCTCCTCTTTGTTTCGCAATGCAAAGCTGGTTCCGTGAGCGGCATCAAAGCTTCTGGTTTGTTGCTCGATCTGTTCGCCTCTTTCCGCCAGGCCGATCATTCGTTTGACTTCACATTCAATAGCTCTTTTTACATTTCGAATGGAATTCAGGTTCTTCACCTCCACCTTTGTTCCAAATTTTTTTTCCCCCTTCCTGCGGATGGACACGTTCGCATCACATCGCATACTTCCTTCTTCCATATTTCCATCGCAGACTTCGGTGTAGCGAAGTATCTTACGAAGTTCCGTAAGATAAGCGTGGGCTTCCTCGCTGCTGCTCAACACCGGTTCCGTTACAATTTCGATCAGCGGAACCCCAGCTCTGTTGAAGTCAACGCAGGTATTTTCAGGATCAACATCATGCAAACTTTTTCCGGCATCTTCCTCGAGATGGATGCGGTTGAGGGAAATGTTTTTTTCGCCCGTGGCCGTCCGGATTTTTACAAACCCGCCTTTGCAAACCGGACTGGTATGCTGCGATATCTGGTAACCCTTAGGCAGATCGGGATAAAAATAGTTTTTACGTGCGAAATAATTATTCCGTTCTATTTCACAATGGCAAGCCAGGCCCATTTTTACTGCGTATTCAATAGCTTTTTTATTCATCACAGGCAACGTACCTGGATGACCCAGCGTCACAGGACTGACATGCGTATTGGGTTCCGCTCCAAAGGACGCGGGATCACCACAAAACAATTTGCTCTGCGTCAACAATTGCGCATGCACTTCCAATCCCACGACCATCTCATATTCGCCGTATTCCATAACATTCTTTAAAAACATGCCAGGCATGCCAAAGGCGCAAAAATACCTTATTCATTGCTTATTCGGGTCAGCTTCTTGACAAACGGTTTATAATGCCAGAATTTTTTTCAGATCAGTTTCGCTGACTGTCAGTAAGTTAACGGCTGGCAACCGGCGGGTCAGTTCCTTCCAATGGGGATCTTTCAAAAAAACTTTCTTCAGGATCGGAACCGCCTCTTCTACCTGCTTATTGTTGGCCAGCGTAATGGCCGTCCAGTATTGCATCTCCAGGTTTTCCGGAAACATTTTCATTGCCTGCCCGTACTCCTTCATGGCTTTGACCATATCGTTTTTTTCCGTTGCCAGATCGCCATTATTCATGTGTTCATAAGCCACCTGGACATGGTAGAGCCGTTTTAATTCTACCAGGGGATGGGAGTTATCATCAACACGTACATCGATGGACCGGTCATTCCATGGTTTGCCAGTGGGTTTTCCCGGAACCACGATGAGTGCAGCACTTTGTTTTCCCCGGATATCGCCACCGGCGCCTTGTGCAGCGTCGAGAGATGCCAGGATCCTTTCTGCGAGGGGTTTTCCTTCAGCATCCCGAAATGCCCTGGCCATGCTGCTGCATACCTGGTCGCCCAGCATCATATTGCTTTGCACGCTGAAGTTGGTCCCCGTAATGTGTGAAGCAAATTGAATGCATCCCTTCCCCGTGTAGGCCGCCACATTTCCCTTACTATCAATGATGGCTACCTGCCGCACATCCCTGCCTGGATCCGCCCTGGTCAGACTATCCAGAACTTGTGTTGCATTGTAGCCTTGTCAATAAACGATTGGGTGGCAATTGCACCTACGCCGGCCTCGGCCCAGGGAACGGATATGCCTACATTGAACCAATGGCTTTGGACGCCAACAGCCATTTCACCTGTAACAGCATCCCGTGCAACGATGGAAAATGTGTGGGCGAAGGGCTGTCTGCTGTTGAACATCTGACCGAAGGAAGAGCATGCGCAAAAGCAGGTAAAAAACAGCAGTAAACAGTACCTTATCATGTGTAGATTTTAGGATAAAAATACAGAAACAAAGTGGCTAGTGGGAAATGGCTAGTGGCTAGTAGGGAAAAAGAAAATAGAGAATAGAAAGAAGAAAGTAGGAAATGAAGGGCGTTGGTTCCCAGCTTCCTATTTTCTTCTTTCTATTCTCTATTTTCTCAACTAGCCACTCGCCACACCCGCTAGCCGCACTTACCTTACAAATCAGTAGTATTTAATTTCCTCGGGATCTTTACATCCAGTTCCTGCGTTTTTCCCGCCCTGTTCAATTTGACCTTAAAGGTCGATTTCGTTCTGGCTCCGCGGGCAGCTTCTGCGAGATTGTTTGCATTGGTTACGTTTTTGCCATCCATTTGGGTAATGACATCTCCTTCCTTTATCCCGGCCTTTGCTGCGGGAGAATCATCATCGACGTCCAATACTTTTGCTCCATTGGCATCCTCTGTATCCTGGGCCTTGATGCCGATCTTTGGTCCGCCATAATTCCAGCCGTATATCCTGGGGGTTGCAAAATTTTTATACTTGAACTTCGGGGGCACGGTGAGTTCATAGTCATAGTTAAACTCTTTCGGCATGCTAAAGCCATTGTAGGATTCAAAGTCCATTTTATATTTCCCCAGCACTGCAGTGGCCTTTTCTTCCTTGCCTGCTCTTTTGTAGGTGACCACGACTTTGTCTTCGGGCTTGTACTTACGCACGACCTTAACCAGCTCTTCGGGATCGCCAATCATTGACTCATCAATTTTTGTAATGATATCCCCTTTTTTCAGGCCGGCTTTTTCTGCCGCACTGCCTTTGGTAACCTCTTTGATGATGGCTCCGCCTTCATCCCCCTTATCAGAAGAAACACCCAGGAAGGCTCTTTTGGAGTCATACATTCCCATCATATCTCCGCTTGGTCCAAAAGCTTCCACGCTGTATGGTGAGCGGGGTGCAGTTGCAATACTAATTTGATCGTCAAAATCCCGGTCTCTTTTTTCCCTTTTCCTAATGGAAATATTCTCATCTTCAAAATCATCCACCGGTTTTCCGTTGACGAAAACCTGGCCGTCTTTGATTTCCACCGTTATCTTGCTGTCTTTTGTGCTTTTCCTGCTGATGATGATCTCATCCTGTTCGTCCATGATTTCCTTTTTTTCCTTTGACTTTTCCTTTTCCTGCTGGGCATAGCCGAAAGGTTGAAACAGCAATACCATGGCTGCCAGGCCTGCAATTTTTAAAATGAATTGTTTCATTGTAATGATTTTAAGTGGTCAACTACGTTAAGTTTCGTATATCAAATATAGGAGTTTTTTTGAAATACGAAAATTTTCGGAAATGAAGTGCGGTTTTTAACGTAATGTTTAGTTTTGCCCTAGCGGGGAGTTGATTGGTTAGTACAACTTTTTAATCAACCAGTCAACCTATCAACTAGTCAACTAGTCAACTAATCAACTTCAACACAGCCTCAATCACTCCCTGCAAATTCCCCCCATCCTGGCCACCGGCCGTAGCAAGGGTTTTTTGTCCGCCTCCGCCGCCTTTGATCAGAGGGGCGACTTGTTCTTTGATGATCCTTTGGGCATCCAGGCTCCTGGCTGCCGCAGTTTTTTCATCCAGGGCTATCGCGACCTGCGCCTTACCATCAATAATGGCGGCCAATACGATCAGGTAGTTTTCCAAACCGGGTTTCAATTCGAAACAGAGTTTTTTTAGTGCGTCGGGATGGCTTACCTCAACCTGCTCACCGATGAAATGAATCCCATTCACCAGCCTGACTCTTTGCAAAACCGCCTGCCGGGTGGCCTGCAATTGTTTTGCTTCCAGGGATTCTATTTTCTTTTTCAATTCGCTGTTTTCTGAAGCCAGTACCTCCACGGCCTTGACGATGTCCTTTGAACTTTTAACGGCATCCCTGATCAAAGCAAGGCTCTTGTATTGTTCTTCAATATAGGCTTCAGCAGATTTTCCGCTGACCGCCTCAATGCGCCGGACGCCTGCTGCTACTGCCGATTCGTGCCTGATCTTAAAAAATCCCAGCTCGCCGGTTGCGCCGACATGAGTGCCACCACACAATTCTACTGAAAAGGCCGGCTCAATAATAACCACCCGTACGCGGTCGCCGTATTTTTCGCCAAACAAGGCCATGGCACCAAGTTTCAGCGCATCCACCTTTGTCATTTCCCTAACGACTACGGGAATGTTTTCGCGGATTTTTTCATTCACGATGCTTTCAACCTGTGCGATCTCTGCTTCGCTGACTTTTGCAAAATGAGCAAAGTCAAAACGCAGGTGTTCTTCATTTACCAGTGAGCCCTTTTGCGCCACATGGGTTCCGAGCACCTTTCTCAGTGCGGCATGCAACAGGTGCGTGGCAGAATGATGCACTTCGGTATTTTTTCTTTTGTTCGGGTCTACGATGGCCATTACATCACGGAGCAGATCCGCCGGCAATTTATCCGTGACATGTATGATCAGGTCATGTTCTTTTTTTGTATCCATTACTTCAACGGGCTCATCTCCGAAAATCAGCTTTCCCGTATCGCCTACCTGTCCGCCGCTTTCTGCGTAGAAGGGAGTTGCCTCCAACACCATTTGATAAGCTTCTTTTCCCCTGGCCTTGACCTTTCTGTATTTGGCCAGCCTGGTCCGGATGTCGAGTGAATCATACCCTACAAATTCTGTCAAAGGGTTTTCCTTCAGTACGATCCAATCTTCAGTATCGATGGCCGTTGCCGCGCGGGATCGTTGTTTTTGCTTTTCCAGCTCCTGTTCAAATCCGGTTTCATCCACCTCTAATTTATTTTCGAGTGCGATCAGGCGGGTCAGGTCCAGTGGAAATCCATAAGTGTCAAACAATTCAAATGCGTCCCTCCCCGGGATGATTTTGCTGCTGCCTGGCGACTTGATAATATCATCGATTCTTTTTAGTCCCTTATCAAGTGTTCTGAGGAATCCTTCCTCTTCTTCTTTCACTACTTTGCTCACAAACCCAGCCTGCTTTTGCAATTCAGGAAAAACGGCTTCAAATTGTGTTGCGATCAAAGGGATCAGCTCATACAACAAAGGTTGTTTGTGATCGAGGTAAGAATAATAATATCTTACTGCCCTTCTCAAAATCCTGCGGATGACATAACCAGCACCGGTATTGCCAGGCAACTGGCCATCGGCAATGGTAAATGCGATGGCGCGTACATGATCCGCAATCACCCTGAATGCAATGTCTTTCCTGCTGCCGGTATTTTCATAGGGTTGACCTGCCAATTTTTCTACTGCAGCAATGGTTCCAGTGAACAGGTCCGTATCGTAGTTGGAATTTTTTTGCTGAATCACCCTGGTAAGTCTTTCCAAGCCCATGCCGGTATCGACATGCTTTGAAGGAAGGCTTTCCAGGCTCCCGTCCTTCAGCCGGTTATACTGAATGAATACAATGTTCCATATCTCGATCACCTGCGGATGATCGGCATTGACCAGGATTCTTGCATCGGTTTTTTTTATTTCATTTTCATCTGATCTTAAATCAACATGAATTTCCGTGCAGGGGCCACAAGGACCCATATCACCCATCTCCCAGAAATTATCTTTTTTGTTTCCCATCAGGATCCGGTTTTCGGGGATCCATTTTTTCCATTCAGCATAGGCTTCTTCATCCTTTGGCAGGTTTTCTTTTGGATCGCCTTCAAAAACGGTTACATACAAACGATCTGGAGGAATCTGGTACACTGCTGTGAGCAATTCCCAGCCCCATGCAATGGCATCCTTCTTGAAATAATCGCCAAAGCTCCAGTTACCCAGCATTTCAAACATCGTATGGTGATAGGTGTCGACTCCCACTTCTTCCAGGTCATTGTGTTTTCCGCTGACGCGCAAACATTTCTGCGTATCGGTTACCCGAAGATGTGGGGATATTTTATTGCCGAGAAAATAATCTTTGAACTGGTTCATGCCGGCATTGGTAAACAATAAACTCGGATCATTTTTCACAACAATCGGTGCCGAAGGAACGATCTCATGTCCTTTCGACTGGAAGAATTCCAGGAATTTTTTCCGTATTGCTGCACTCGACATCATAAACGGTCTAATTGTTGGTTGTTATTTGATTACGTAAGTTTATATTTGTAACAAGGCATGTAAAAGTCGTGCAAAGGTATAGCAATTCAGCCTTTTGACGAGACTTGCATCATGAAAAAGATCAAGTATTATTATAATACCAATACGCTCCGATATGAAAAACTGGAGACGCCGTTGCGGGTGACCCTCCTTCGCGTGCTCGGCTTCTTATCTGCAGCCATCGTTACTGCGCTCATCCTTGTTTCCCTTGCATATAAATATTTCCCATCGGCCAATGAGAAGCGGCTTATGCAAACCAACGAAGCGCTCAAGGATAATTATTTTGTACTGAACGATAAGGTAAAAAAACTGCAGGAATCCATGGGCAACCTGGAGAAAAGAGACAATGATGTGTACCGTGCCATCTTCGAAGCGAATCCCATACCCGACAGTGCAAGAGCCAAGGCCATGGCCCAGGAACAGGAGATCAAGCTGGTGCAGAGTATGGATCAGGATAACCTCGCCACGTCCATTGCCAATACGCTGAACAACCTGTCCGCCCGCATAGATTACCAGACTAAATCATATCATACGATTGATGGTTTCATTAAAAATAAGGAGCAACTGCTGGCCTGTACTCCGGCCATTCAGCCGGTCAGCAATAAGGACCTGAAACGCATCGCGTCGGGTTTTGGATACCGTATAGACCCTGTTTATAAAACCACGAAATTCCACGCCGGGCTTGATTTTGCGGCTCCCATCGGCACACCGATCTATGCTACGGCCAACGGAACTGTTGACATTGCAGGCAATACGGGCAACGGTTATGGCAACCACGTCGTGATCAATAACGGTTATGGATACGCTACGCTATTCGGACACATGTTTAAATGTAAGGTCAGGCCCGGGCAAAAAGTAAAACGTGGCGAAATCATCGGGTATGTCGGAAGCACCGGCAAGAGTACAGGCCCTCATTGTCACTATGAAGTGCACCGCAATGGCGACCCTGTTGACCCGGTTTATTACTTCTATAATGACATCACCCCGGAACAATATGACCGCCTCCTGAAACTGGCCTCATCCAGCAACCAGAGTTTTGACTAGCAGCCCCATCCTCCTTCTCCTTCCCATCAGGGAAGGAGCGGTGCTTCGGTACGAAGCCAAACATTTCGTCTACCACATCAGCATTTGTTCCGTATCAAACGACAAAAAATAATTAGATCTGCAAGTCTGTAAAAGAGATCACCCTCCCGTTGGGGAGGGCTGGGGTGGGGCAGTTCATTTATTTATTTGTTATTTCCTAAGATCGTATCTTTAGTAAACGGAACAATTTTTGTTATTCATTGATCTTATATGAGCACACTATCCCAGATCGCTTTGGATTTTGCCGCAGAAGCCGGCAGACAACAAGCCCCGGAGGTTGTCCACCAAACAGACCAACCTGTTAATGTGGGGATCAGGATAAAAAAACTTAAACAGGCAGAATCCTCGATACCGGAGGAACCGCCCCTGGTTGACCTCGACCAAAAAATAAAATCCACGCGTGGTCGAAAATCCATAAAGGAAGTGGCCGCTGAAGCCGACCTCATCGAAATTCCGGAGGACGAAGTGCTTTTCCTGAAACAGTACTATACCATGGGTGAAGTGTCGCAGATGTTTCGTGTGAACCAATCACTGCTTCGGTTCTGGGAGGCTGAATTCAGCATCCTGCAACCCAAGAAAAATAAAAAGGGCGACCGTTATTTCCGCCCTGTGGATATCAAAAACCTGCACCTGATTTACCACCTGCTTCGTCAGCGAAAATATACCATTGAAGGGGCAAAGGATTTTATCAAGAACAACAAGAAAGCTGAAGAAAGATTCGGCGCGATCAAAAAACTGGAACAGGTCAAATCTTTCCTCCTGGAACTCAGGACGCAGTTGACTTAGAAAAAAGGCTTCCCCTTTCTTATTCCTTATTTCTCACTCCTTTTTCCTTATTTCCAATGATCTTGACATCTGTAGTTGCGGCTGCAAGCTCAACCTGGATTGCCTCCATCTGATCAAGGATCTCAAAATTTACCTGCTGCTTGATGTCATTGAATGCGTTTAACGCAATGGGTGGAGTGAAAAAATCTACATGAATCAAAAAGGCATTTCCGCCGATATCATTCAAAAATACCGTCGGGTTTTCAATCTTATCCTTTTTTAAGATCCTCCTGATGCCATCTATTAGCTGTTGAATTTTGCCGGCAGAAGCCGACAGGCCGATCTGCAACCGTATTTCTGCCTTTCGCTGGGTGCGCAGGGTCTGATTGTCTACAATGCTATCCACCATCTGCTTATTGGGAACGGTAACATAGGTCTTGAGGTCAGTCCGGATTCGTGTACTCCGTAAGCCAATTTTTTCAACTGTACCGGTGATATTGTTTACTTTCAAAATGTCCCCGATCGTGAACGGTTTGTCAAAAAAAATGATAAAGGAAGCGATCAGGTTTTCGATGCTCTCCTTGGTAGCCAGCGCCAGTGCGGCCCCAGCAATCCCGAGACCAGTCCAAACATTCTTCACTTCAAAGCCAAATGCGATTCCCAGTACCATTAACAATCCAATAATTGAAATCACGGCTTTCAGGAAATCCCGGAAAAACGTAATGAGCTGATTGTCTCTCATGTCTTTCGAGGCATTGGCCTTCCATTCAAGGATCATCGCTACAAAATCAATGATTCGGAGCAATAGCCAGAAAAAGGCAATGATCAGGACCGATGTAGCTATGCCCTGCAATATTATTTTCACATTGATTTCATACACATCGAAATCGAAAGCCTCAGGGAAATGAAGCTTTTCTACCGAAACAATGGTGACCAGGATAAGCAGAAAACTTTCCAGCGGCGCGATCAATAGGTTAACAAACGAATCTTTATCAACCCCGGAACCTATTCTCTTTACGACACGAAACAACAGCCCCGCCAAATACCTGGACAATATCCGCCTGAAGAGTAGTCCGAGAATAATGGCCGTGGCAACAAAAATATATCTTTTAACAGGGTTGCTTAGGATGACCTGGTTCCAGAAATCGGGCATAATTAAAATTTAAACAGATTTTCCAGGCCTCAAATTTATCACATTAGGCTGAAAGCGGTGTGGATGGTCTTTGCATAAGCATAAACTCATCCGTTCAATTTCGGGAATAAATCTCCAGTCCGGTTTGCTTGAGGACATATACTGCGTTGGGCATGATGCGGATCTTGATGGCAGGGAGGTAGTGTGCGGGTATGGGCTCCTGCTGAACATTCATCGTTCCGGCCGAATATCGAAAGAAAAATTGGCTATTTCTTCCCAAAAGATTTTTATCGATCACCGCAAAATCCAGGATCCCGGGCAATTGGATTTTTTTGAGGAATGCACCATAATGGTCGAAGATGTACACACCCTTTGTTGAATCATAAAGGTAAACCAATCCGCTTTGATCAATGATCGAAGCCGGATCGGGCACGCTGTCTACAAACTGGCGGATATCGGTTGTCTGGCCGATCAGGGTACCATCATCGCCGATCCTTTTGAGCTTGGCCTCGAGCTCATCATAAACCCAGATGTTGTTGTCATAAGCAAGGCCCACTGCCTTTGCCTGGAAAATATTGATCTTGCGCAGGTCAATGCTGTTCACTATGGTCAGGAACCTGTCGACCATTACGATAGTTGCGAATTCTTTATAGTATAGCAGGATCTTCAGGGGATTGGTCACGTCCATGGAGGATATCTTGCCAAATTGGCGCACATCGTTAAAAACGGCAAGAGAATCCCCTTTGGGACCAATCTTTTTCAAGCGATTATCTGCATTCAATACATACAAATTGCCCAGGTTGTCCACCGTAAAATCAACAATGTCTGAATGAATGGTCCTGGTCAAAGTGAACTGATCAGTCTCCTGCGCAACAGCCACCTGCAGGGCAAGCATCAATATCAGCAATATGAAATATCCCGGCTTTGTCATGCTTTTACAATCTTTTGTTCCATTTCGGGCAGCCTGGAGGTAAGTTCAAGTTGACGTTCATCCATGATCGCATAGGTGTAATAGTGAATCCAGTCACCAAGGTTGATGTACCGGCTTCCATTTTTAAAAGTAAAATCAATGGGCAAATGGCGGTGACCGAAAATAAAATAATCAAAGTGCTCTTTTTGCAATATTTCTTTACAATAAACGATGAGCCATTCATTTTCTTCTCCGAAAAACTGGCTTTCCATCTGTCCGGTCGCCGCGCGGCTTTTCCTGCTGAAATAATTGGCTAGTCCCACGCCTACAGCAGGAGGCAGGATGCCAAACAGCCATTGGCAAAAAGGGCTTCGAAAGATCCGCTTCAAAAATTTGTATTTATGATCTCCGGGCCCAAGGCCATCCCCGTGACCTATAAGGATTTTCTTGCCGTAGCGGGTAAATGTTTTGGGCTCAAAGTACACAGGGATATTCAGTTCCGCCTCAAAATATCCTTTCATCCACATGTCGTGATTTCCTACGAAGAAGTGAATGGGTATACCTGCATCGGTCATTTCAGCCAGCTTTCCCAGTATACGGGTGTAGCCCTTGGGGACAACGGTTCTGTATTCATACCAGAAATCGAAGAGGTCGCCCACGATGAAAATCTCCCCCGCGTCATTTTTGATCTCGTCGAGGAAATGAACAAGTTTTTTCTCCCTGACTAAACTGGCTGCGCGATTGGGGGCCCCTAAGTGAAAATCAGATAAGAAATATATTTTCTTGTCCCGGACAACTTGCATTCGGTAAAAATAGCAAATAAAAGATTTTGAGGTCAGGATTGTTGATCCACTAAAAAAAGGTAGACTTCTTTTGGCCCATGAACGCCTACGACGAGGGTTTTTTCAATATCTGCCGTTCGGCTCGGCCCGGTAGCAAAACTAATGAGGGATGGAAGATGTGATTTGTATTTTTCTTTTATCAGCTGGAGTCCGTCCTTTATATCAAAAACAACCTGCCTTGTATAAGCGACACAGACATGAACTGGTGCATACACGCTGGATGTTCGACCCCCGCTTTTTTGTGTGGCGCTCAAGACGATGCTGCCGGTTCTGGCCACCAAACACTCACACAAGGTTAACGAGGCATCGCAACTGGCAATATCGTCACTGTACCTGGTAACGGCCAGGGAACCCTGAATGAGCGCAGTCATTTCACCTTCATCAGCCTCTCTGCCATAATAGATTTTGTTCCAGGCTTTATTTTCAATTAATTGGTCCAGTTGATTTCTGAAATCATTCAGATCCCGGCAAAAAGCAAATTTCCCCTGCAGTTTGGTAAATTCTCTGGCAAAGACCACTTCCAGGTCATCATCGGGCGCTTTAAAAACCGAACTATTTCCCTCACTGTTTGGAAAAGGAAGAGGCGTTGATTGACTCAACGCCTTCCTGATTTTTTTAAGTATATTTTCCTTGGCGGGCGATATTTTCATGCAAACTAATTAGCCGGTTCGGTTGCAGGAGGAATGACAGTGGTTGCAGAACCAGTACCATTTTCACTCACGGGAATGCTGCGTTCATCAGCAGGCTCCGAAACATCCAACGCGCGCTTTTCTTCATAAGGTCTTTTTCCAATCAGCAATTCCACATCGCTCTGGAACAGGACTTCTTTATTCAACAGCGCCTCTGCCAGCAACTTTACCTGCGGACTTTTCTCTGTCAGCAATTCCTTTGTCCGTATATAAGCCTTGTCGATCAGTTTTCTCACTTCTTCGTCAATGAGCTTGGATGTTTCTTCTGAATAGGGTTTGGTGAAAGAATTTTCTGCAGCGGGATCGTAGAAACTCACGTTGCCTACCTTTTCGTTCATGCCATAAACGGTTACCATAGAATATGCGATCCGTGTTACCTGTTGGAGGTCATTTTGCGCGCCGGTCGAAATTTTTCCAAAATTCAATTGCTCACTCGCCCTCCCGCCCAGGGTCATACAGACCTGGTCGAAAAGCTGATCGGTATTATAGAGATATTGTTCTTTCGGCGTGTACTGTGCGTAGCCCAACGCGGCAACCCCTCTCGGTACGATGGTCACTTTCAGCAGAGGATAGGCATGCTCGAGATACCAACCGCAAATGGCGTGTCCCGCCTCGTGGTAGGCGATGATCTTTTTTTCTTCCGGTGAAATGATTTTGTTTTTCTTTTCCAATCCCCCGATAACCCTGTCCACTGCGTCCTGAAAATCTTCCATTTCAACCATTTCCTTACCCTTCCTTGCTGCTATCAATGCGGCTTCGTTACATACGTTGGCGATATCCGCGCCGGCAAATCCAGGCGTTTGTTCGGCCAATTTATGAATGTCCAGTTTGCTCGATATTTTTATTGGTTTCAGGTGAACTTTGAAAATGGATTCGCGTCCTTTGAGGTCAGGTTTATCTATGGAAATCTGCCTGTCAAAGCGGCCTGGGCGAAGTAAGGCAGTGTCTAGTACATCAGGCCGGTTGGTAGCGGCAAGGATGATGATACCACTATCGCCTCCAAAACCATCCATCTCAACGAGTAATTGATTCAGTGTACTTTCTCTTTCATCATTGCTCATGATGGCATTCTTACCCCTGGCACGGCCGATGGCATCGATTTCATCAATGAATATGATGCAGGGCGCTTTTTCCCTCGCCTGCTTAAAAAGATCGCGAACACGGCTGGCGCCTACACCCACAAATAGCTCCACAAAATCAGAACCGCTCATGGAGAAGAAGGGCACTTGTGCCTCACCGGCCATGGCTTTCGCCAGCAATGTCTTACCGGTTCCCGGAGGGCCGATCAGCAATGCGCCTTTTGGGATTTTACCGCCCAGCGCAGTGTATTTTTTAGGGTTTTTTAAGAAATCTACAATTTCCATCACTTCCACTTTGGCTTCATCCAATCCGGCCACGTCACTAAAAGTGATATTTACTTTTGTACCCTTATCAAATAAGGTAGCTTTTGATTTACCGATATTGAAAATGCCGCCTGGACCGCCGCTTCCACCCTGGCCACCCATTTTACGCATGAGCATGACCCAGATCAGCAGTATGATGAGAATCGGAAGGATAATTTGCAGCAACGGGCCGAACCATTCTCCCTCCTGAACGGGAGAATAAGGAACTTCAAGCGAGGGGTTCTTGGCGAAAAAATCATTCAATCTTTTTTCAAATTCGTCGACCTTGGTAACCTGGAATTCAAAATGAGGTCCTTCGGGTTTTATAACCGGAAGGGTCTTGCCTAATTTGTCCTTATAGTAAGGTTTGTCAAGACTGTCTTTTTTAATATAAACCCTGACAAGATTCTTATTCGTGACCAGCACCAGGCGGGCTACATCGCCTTTTTCCAGCATGTTATTTCGGAATTCCTGTTCGGAGTCAATATGGTGTGCATCCGGGGCAAACGCGCCAAAGAATTGAAAACCCAGCAATACGGCAGCTATAATACCCCAGATCCAGTAGATACTGAATTTCGGACCTTTCTTTTGGCCGTTTTCATCCTGTTCTCCTCTTGGCTTAAACCTTGGAAAGTTACCCTTATCGTTTTGTTTATTGTTTTCCTGTGGCATGTTATTATAACGTCCCCCTGTTTCTTTTTTAATGTTTAATGTTTATTGACTCAAAATGTTCACCAAAACCCGTTAAACTACTTAATAATTACTGATTTATCCTTCATGTTCTTCGGAACCCGCATCGCTCCACATATCTTCCAGCTTATAAAAACGACGCGTTTCGGGGAGCATAATATGTACCACTACGTTTACGTAGTCAATGAGAACCCATTGTAAAACCTGTTTGCCTTCGTGCTTATACGGAAGCTCTCCACATTTTCGTTTAACTTCAAACTCAATAAAGTCGGCAATGGCTTTTACCTGGGTATGGCTTCCAGCTTCACAAATGATGAAGAAGTCTGCAACGGCTTCCCGGATTTTGCGAAGGTCAAGTGATAGAATGTTTTCCCCTTTCTTTTCCTGGATGCTCTGTGTAATGGTTTTAAAAATTTTTGAATTCCTTGTAAGTCTCGCAGCCCTTTTGGGTTTCTTCCGGCTAGCCAGCATTGTCAATTGTTCCAATAATCAAAATGTTTTGATGATAAACTACTTTTACCGAGTGTGTGAAGTAAGCTGAGTGTGATCTTCATGTCCTAATTTCGCACCGCTCAAAAATAGGAATCTTTTGGCACATCCCACGATCAAGCTTACACAACAAACCGGCGGCCCTATTGGGCATCCGTTTATTGAGTTGTCGTCTGTCGACAGCACCAACAACTATGCCATGGGGAAGGTTCATGCAGGATTGGCTTCGCATGGCATGGTTGTTTTTGCACATGAACAAACCGCGGGCAAGGGTCAGCGGGGTAAAACCTGGACCAGCTCGCCGGGCAAAAACATCATGCTGAGTGCTGTGCTGGAACCCGCATCCATGCTCCCTGGGCAACAATTCAGCCTGAGTATGGCCATAGCCCTGGCCTGTTACGATTTGCTGCATGCCTTTGTGCCTGCAGGATTAAGCATCAAATGGCCCAACGATCTCTATTGGCGTGACAGAAAGGCAGGGGGGATTCTCATTGAAAGTGTCTGCAAAGGACAGGCCTGGCTTTTTGCGGTTGCGGGCATTGGCATCAATATCAATCAAATCAGGTTTTCGAAGGATGCTGCCCGCGCAGTTTCGTTGAAACAAATCACAGGCAGCGAATTCTCTGTGAGTGAACTGACCAGGGAGTTGTGCCATTGCCTGAACAAAAGATATTCCCAGTTGCTTAAACAGGGTATCACCGGTATCCTCTTTGAATATAACCAGCTTTTATTCAAGCGCGATCAGTTGGTTGAACTGAAAACCGGCGGCCGGTTGCTGCAGACCACCATCAGTAAAGTCACGGAACACGGGCGGCTGATTACTTATGACAGCGAAGAAAGAATTTTTGATTTCGGAGAGGTTGAATGGGTACTTTAGGTGTCTGCACCGTCAAATCGCATCTATTTCTTCATCTCTTCCCAGCTCTTAATAATTTCCTCCGCATGCGCCCTATTTTTTGGTCTAAGGAAAATTTTACGGATGATCCCTTTTTCATCGATTAAAAAGGTCGTTCGGTGCAATCCCATGTATTCGCGGCCATACAATTGCTTTTCCCCCCAAACGCCATAACGGTCGATGATCTTGTGGGCGGGATCGGCGATCAGCGTAAAAGGCAGGTCAAATTTTTTTTCGAATTTCTGGTGAGATGTTTCGTCATCGGGACTCACGCCCAATACCACAAAACCTTTATTCCTGAGCAGAGAATAATTATCCCGGAGGTTGCAGGCCTGGATGGTACAGGTGGGCGTATCGTCCTGGGGATAGAAATACAATATGACAACCTTACCTTTAAAATCAGCCAAAGAAATTTTATTTCCGTGCTGATCCTTTCCGGTAAAAATGGGTGCTTTGTCTCCTGGTTTTAAAAGAATCATTTCTTTGTCTTTGGTTTGCAAAAATATCGTTTCCTTATTTATCTCGTAAAATGAAAGATCCTCGTCGCGACATTTCCCGCTTCGTCTTCGGCCGTTATGCTTAATTCATGGCTGCCTGCGGCACAATGCTCATCAAATGTATAGATGAAGCTCTTTTGTTTATCATTGGTAAACCGGATCCAGTGGCCATCCAATAAGGCACGGAAATGCTTTATGATTTCGTGGTCATCTTTAACAAGAATAACAATGCGATTGGCCTTTTTTAAATTTCCTCCTTCTGTAAAACCAATCGCTGAAATAACGGGGGCAACTTCATCCAGGATCAACTGAAAATTACCAAATTGCCTGAACCGCGCAGATGCCCATCCGCCCTGCCATTCCACTTTGCTAACCTCTTTTGTGCTTTTAAGGAAACGTTGCATCAGCACCTTATCTTTTTTTACGATTGGAAGATCGCGGATGAGCCTTATGCGCACCAGCATCGGCTCATTGATTGGAATAAAATCTGTCCCGATACTATGAACTGCTGAAATATCCTTTGGAAATGAAGGTGATTTGGAATAGTTGATGTGCACAGAATCATAAAGTGATTTCTCGCCAAGGTAAAAAGCACAATCATGCTGTTCAAACACATCGAGCATCAATGGATAAAAGACCTTTCCCGACATTTGTCTAATGCTCTGGTTATTTTCCTTGTACAGCACTTTAAAGTTAAGCCCGGCAGCATTGCCGTAAGCATCTTTTACCTCAATCCTCAGGGCATGAACCAACCCGTCACTGAGATCGATATTTCCATTTCCTTTAAAAGAACGATAAATAGAATTCGTGTAGCCGGGTAACCGGAACAATTGCTGAAGCCAGGGACCGCCACGAGTTTTTGTTTTATAATCGATGTGCGCATTGATGCCCCTGGCATTGTCGTAGCTGATGGCGTCCATTTGAAAACCAATAACCCATTGATTGCCGTCATATAGGTCAGCCTGGTAAATGCCATTGGGATTGGTAGAACCCGATTGTGTGTCAAAAGCAGTGATGGCAAAACCCGCTCTCGGGGTATTCAATACGATGGTATCTTTCATAACCGAATAAGACGCTCCAATTTTTTTCACCGAAAGCAATTGAGGAGATTGCTCATACACCGACTTGCTGCCATCATAGATGGCAAGCCTTTGGATGGCTGGCGCTGTATTGTCTGAAATGGGCAATCCAAAAAGCATTGGGTTAAGGTTGATTTCATCGGCTGTTCTCCTGATCTCGAAATGAAGATGCGGACCCTGTGACCCACCTGTATTGCCACTATAAGCAATCAGCTGTCCTTTTTTAACCACAAAAAGGTCGGGCGGCAGGTCCAGCGCAATTTGCCAGGTCTGTTTTGCATACTGTTGTTTTTTAATATAATTAGCGAGGGCTGGAAAAAATGCATTCAGGTGCCCGTAGACCGTTGTATAACCGTTGGGATGATTAATATAAATAGCCTGACCGAAACCAAAGGGCTGCACGCTTACCCTTGCGATATATCCTTCGCCTGCGGCATATACCGGAAGGTTCCCTAGCGTCCGGATGTCGAGGCCCATGTGGTAATGATCGGTGCGCAATTCCCCGAAATTGGCGGCGAGACTAATGGGGATGTTCAGGGGATTGCGGAAATAGCCCACGGGATAATTTTTTGGGAAAGAAGGCTGGGAAAATACAGAAACGGGAATAAATCCAACCAGTAATCCCCAAAAAACACGGGTCATGAATTTAATTTTTCTATTGATGGACGCAAATTGCTTAAAAAAAACAGAAAAATCAGTCTTATTTAAATCCAATTAAAAAATGAGTAAAAATGGTTACCTGTAGGCCAAACCCCGCGTCCAATCTGCAAGGCGCTTACCGAAGCCGGTGATTTGGATGATCACAGAGCCAAAAAATTTTCAAAATACCCGCTTCGTAGTAGTAAATAATTAAAAATTGGTACAGCTTTTGGCATAGTAGTATTGTCTTAGTTAAAGCAAGGGGTATCATATTAAACCTTCTAGTCATGAAAAGGTACAAAATGAGGTTGGTCATATTTCTGGCGTTCACCATCGGTGGCCTGATCGGGGTTTTCAAAGGTGAGGAAGCAAAACAAAAATGGGTCTTCAAGATCAAGAGCAAATATGATAATAAACGCCTTGTTGAGGAAAGAAAATTAATTGCCCGTCAAGGGGGTGTATTGTTGGATGAAATTGAAATGTCGGCCTTTCACAACAATTGATTCCTCTATATATATGTTTATTTGAATCGCCCGGTGAGCAAGTCACCGGGTTTTTTTTTGCAAAGTGTCGAGCATAAAAAATTAAACGGGAAAATCAGATGGGCTACCTTACTTTTGCGGAATTTGTTTTGACATGCCTAAAGATCATTCGATTCACTCAGTACTTATCATTGGTTCCGGCCCCATCATCATCGGACAAGCTTGCGAATTTGACTATTCCGGGTCCCAGGCCGCGAGAAGCCTGAGAGAAGAAGGGATTAAGGTCATCCTGATCAACAGTAACCCGGCCACCATTATGACGGATCCGATGATGGCCGATAAAATTTACCTTCTCCCGTTAACGGTTGAAAGTATAGAACAGATCCTCGAAGAAAACCAGATTGATGCCGTATTGCCTACCATGGGAGGGCAAACGGCGCTCAACCTTTGTATGGAGGCGGACGAAATGGGTTTGTGGGAAAAATACAAAGTCAGGCTGATCGGGGTGGATATTGCTGCCATTGAAACCGCGGAAAACCGCGAAAAATTCAGACAGCTGATGGTCAGAATTGGTATTGCCGTAGCCCCTTCCCGGGTGGCCAATTCGATGCTGGAGGGAAAAGAATTCGCCCAGGCCATCGGTTTCCCGCTGGTCATCCGGCCTTCCTTTACTTTGGGCGGCACCGGCGGCGGTTTTGTGCATTCTAAAGATGATCTTGATGCCGCCCTTGATCGTGGTTTGCAGGCGTCCCCAATCCACGAAGTGTTGGTGGAAAAAGCCGTTCTGGGCTGGAAAGAATATGAACTTGAATTGCTGCGCGATAAAAACGATAATGTCGTCATCATTTGTACGGTAGAGAACATGGATCCAATGGGCGTACATACCGGAGACTCCATTACAGTTGCTCCCGCCATGACGCTCAGCGATACCGCCTATCAGGACATGCGCAATAAGGCTATTTTGATGATGCGGTCACTGGGTAATTTTGCGGGCGGTTGTAATGTGCAGTTCGCCATGAACCCCGACACGGAAGAATTGATATCCGTTGAAATCAATCCGCGTGTAAGCCGGTCTTCTGCCCTTGCCTCCAAGGCAACCGGTTACCCGATCGCAAAAATCGCAGCCAAACTTGCGATCGGTTATTATTTGGATGAACTTAAGAACCAGATCACCCAAACCACTTCAGCGTATTTCGAGCCGGTACAGGATTATGTAATCGTTAAAATGCCCCGTTGGAATTTTGACAAATTCAAAGGAGCCAACGACACACTGGGATTGCAAATGAAAAGCGTGGGTGAGGTCATGGCCATTGGAAGAAGCTTTACCGAAGCAGTTCAGAAGGCCTGTCAGAGTTTGGAGAACAATGCAATTGGCCTGGGATACTATGGCAAGAGTCAGATGCACGCCGAAGATTTGATTGAATACATTAAGATACCCAAATGGGATAGGATCTTTCGCATCAAAGACGCGTTGATGCTGGGGGTGAGCGTGGGAACCATTTCAAAAGCCACGGGGATTGACCGCTGGTTCATTTATGAGATCCAAAAGATTTGCACCATTGAAAAGGGAATTGCCAAATATCAACTCGATTCCCTTCCACTCGAATTATTGCGCGAAGCCAAACGCAATGGATTCAGCGATGAACAGATTGCTAGGATCATGCAAAATGGCCGGGAGGAAGATGTATATGAGAAGAGAAAAGCCGCAGGGATAACGCGGATATATAAAATGGTTGATACGTGTAGCGCAGAATTTGAAGCCAAGACCCCATATTTCTATTCAACCTTTGAAAACAATGGCGTCAATGAAAGTAAGTTAAGCGATAAAAAGAAAATTATCGTACTCGGCTCCGGGCCCAACCGCATCGGGCAGGGTATTGAGTTCGATTATTGCTGCGTGCATGGCCTGCTGGCGATTAAGGAATGCGGTTATGAAGCCATCATGGTCAACTGCAACCCTGAAACTGTTTCAACAGATTTTGACATAGCAGACAAACTCTATTTTGAACCCGTTTACTGGGAACACCTCTGGGAGATCATAGAACACGAAAAACCTGATGGTGTGATCGTGCAGCTCGGCGGACAAACAGCCCTGAAGCTGGCTGAAAAACTACATCAAAAGAATATTCCGATCATCGGCACTTCCTTTGACAATATGGATATCGCCGAAGACCGTGGCCGGTTCAGCGACATGCTGAAGGATATGGAAATTCCTTATCCTTCGTATGGCACCGCTTTTACTGTAGATGAGGCCGTTGAAGTGGCTAACAGGGTGGGGTATCCTGTACTGGTTAGACCGAGCTATGTGCTGGGCGGACAAAGAATGCGGATCGTAATCAATGATGAAGAAGTAGAGAAGGCAGTCATCAGCCTGCTCAAACATATTCCTGGAAACAAGATCCTGATCGACCATTTTCTTGATCGCTGCCAGGAAGCGGAGATTGACGCCATCTGCGATGGAGAGAATTTTCACATCATGGGTGTGATGGAGCACATTGAACCTGCGGGCATTCACAGTGGGGACAGCAATGCCGTGTTGCCGCAGTTCAATTTAACGCCGCTGGTCGTCGAAACAATGGAAGAATATGCCAGGAAGATCGCCTTTCAGCTCAACATCAAAGGCCTGATCAATATCCAGTTCGCGATTAAGGACGGGAAAGTATATGTTATTGAAGCCAACCCCAGGGCGTCCCGTACCACACCATTCATTGCGAAAGCATACCAAATCCCCTACCTGAACGTAGCAACCAAAGTGATGCTGGGGGTAAATACCCTCAAAGACTTCAAGTTCGAGAAAAAGCTAAAAGGTTATGCCATCAAGGAACCCGTATTCAGTTTTGATAAATTTCCCGGCGTGAGTAAGGAGCTGGGCCCCGAAATGAAATCAACCGGTGAAGCCATCAGGTTCATCAAGGACCTCAGGGATCCTTATTTTAGGCATTTATATAAAGACAGGAGCATGTATTTGAGCAGATAATCAGGCTGTTACCTTAAGAAGCAGGTTCAAAACCATGCAAAAAAGAGAGGAGAGACAGACCTTGTACAAGCGGCTCCCGAGTCTGGTCTGTGTTTGGTCTCTGTACTGTCTGTGTACTGTCTCTGTTTGGTCCCTTACAATCATTAAGCAGAGCGCTTTGTATATATGAATTGCTTTATATATATAAGG
>Ga0193728_1000003_pt1 | contig 116644 bp, 99 predicted proteins | sample U1c1metaG_FD_143037 | JGI IMG/M metagenome (GOLD analysis project Ga0193728, IMG submission 143037) | Soil microbial communities from a riparian zone of the East river system, Colorado, United States - U1c1 | ecosystem: Environmental > Terrestrial > Soil > Riparian zone | place: USA: East... | reverse complement strand
AATCCGTGTAATCAAGAATCCAGATATAAGTCCCGGGAGATTGTTTAGCGCCTCTCAAACTGCCATCCCATCCCTGCGATGGGTCGGATGTTGAAAATAATTGCTGTCCATAGCGGTTTAAAATAGTCATCCTGCACCGGGTTGGCGGGTGTTCAAACCGGAGCCTGAACACATCATTGTGGCCATCTCCATTGGGCGTGAAAGCATTTGGTATATAAATATCATAATTACACTTCCCGAAATGAACCGTCTTCTGTGCTTCAACGTTAGCACATTCATTGCTGATGTTTACCGAATAAGTACCTGCATGGCTGGCCGAAAAATGTGACAGGTCTGAACCATCCTGCCAGGCGAAACGGAATGAAGAGTCCCCTGCCACATTCAGTAAAACAGTATCGCCATTACAGGCAAGGGTATCCGCCGATCCGAGCGCGAAGGCACTGGGCGTATTTTTCCAAGTGACCTGAAGTGAATCGGAAAGCAGGCAAACATTGGCATTTTGAACCTGGCATTGGTAAATCCCTTCTCCATGTTCATTTCTGTTGACCAGCAAAAAACTATCCTGCTCGTTCGGCAGCAGAACGCCGTTCTTATACCATTGGAAGGTAAATCCATTGAAATAAAAAGCAGTGGACAGCGCTACCTGCACCGATGGGTCACAGGTCGATCCTTTGATCCTGATCATGGGTTCAGGCACATTTGATTTGAATAGCTGCAGGTTATCTAAAAAAAAAGAATAATTATTTGTGGTGACATTCCTGCCACTAAAATTAAAATTGCCTTGTGTGTTGGCGTAGGTTGTGTCGCAGCTTGGCCCCAGTGCCAACGCGATGATGTTATCGGGCGATTTGAAATTAATCGCCGTTTTTACCCAGGATGAACTGGTGCCGGTCACCGTCGTACTGCCAAGTACATACCAACCGGGCACCGCCATGCAGCCAAGGATGGGATCCGGTTTTGCCGGACAGTATTCGAGTCCGTACAGGCTGAATTTTTCAGGGGTTGCAGAAACCTGTGGCAACAGTTCAACATTGAATTTAGACGTCAGCGAAGTGGTTCCATGCGTTCCAAAACCAACATAAAACTCAAGCCTAAACAAAGAATCCTTTTCGAGCGCAGTCGGTAAACAAGTCCGCACATAAGATGCATATTTCGGATAAACATGGGTAGCTCCTTCAGTAAACCCATAGTCACTGACTACCGCCACGCCATTGCCGTCTGGTATGGGTTGTGGCACCAGCGGGTAAAGGGCAATAAAGGGATTTACCGCAGATGCCTTGAAGACCGTACTGTCAGCAATCAGGAAATTGGAGCAGGCATTCAAATATCCTGTCAATATCATATCGGTTCCGGTAGTCCAGGATGGGATCTTTAATCCCAGCAGATCAAAATACCCCGAAGCGCATTGCAGGGGATCGATTTCGAAGGAAGGGTTCGGTATGATATTATAGGGCCTTGTAGTAAACTGGAAGCAGTTGTTCTGTCCATATCCCCAAAAAGACAGCATATAAAAAATCAGTATTAGACTCCCTTTTTTCATATTCGAATCGCCTGATAAGGTACTAACAATACGGCGAAAATTGAAGTTTCGATGCCCCGCCATACACGCCCCGGGGGCTTTCAGCCAGCTTTTTTTGCCTTTCAAACGATGATTTTCGGGATCATTCACTATTGGCAGCGGAAAGATGTTTTTCCTGACTATATTTATTTACGCTACACGCAGACATGAGGATCCTTCGCTGAAACTGCTATACCATCAAGTCATGAAAAGTCTGCTCCTTATTTCGGCCATGCTATCCGGCCATTTATTTTTTCCAGGTCCATCCGAAGGATCATCGGTCGATCCAACGGGCACTTATATTCTCAAGGGTGATGTGAAGAAGAATGAGATCCTGGGGCATTCGGGCGAATTAAGAGCAAAATTATTGGGCCCAAAGCAGGTGGCGGTGAGTTTTTATATCAGTAAGGGATTTCCCGGTTATGAATCAGGTTCATTTGTAGATACGTTGGCTTTCGAGGACAATATAGCCAGGTATATCCCTCCATCCGACCGGGATTGCATCATCCTGTTTTCTTTTGGAGACAAAAGCGTTGAGATTGAGCAGGTATACCGCGATCCGCATTGCAGCTGCGGATTTGGAAAGGACATCATGGTATCCGCCTTTTTTGACAAGCGTTCGGATGAGCCGCCCATCATCCAGGATTTATCTGCTCATGGCATCGGGCCCCAATGAGGCTGCTGGAATTTATCCTATATTTAATTGCCCATCCATGGAGCTAAATATCAGGAACCATGAATAAAAATCGCGTAGAAGCATTCACCGACGGGGTGCTCGCCATTATCGTCACGATCATGGTTTTGGAATTGAAAATTCCGCATGGGGGTGGCCCGGAACTCGCGACATTAAAACCTGTGCTGCCCGCCTTCCTGAGTTATATACTGAGTTTTGCGATGGTCATCATCTACTGGAACAATCACCACCATTTATTTCAATTGGTAAAAAAGGTCAATGGTAAAGTGCTGCTTGCGAACGCTCATTTATTGTTCTGGCTATCGCTCCTTCCGTTTACCACGGCATGGATGGGTGAAAATCATTTTGCATCCATTCCCGTGGCCTTGTTTGGAATTGTGTTGATCATGTGTGGTCTTGCGTTTGTCTTGCTGACGCGGATATTAGTGAACATTCACGGAAAAGATTCTGAATTAGCCAGGGCAATCGGCAGAGACAATAAGGGTTTGATTTCGCTGGCCTGTTATATTGTTGCCATCTGCATGAGTTTTTTTAGTCCACTGGTTTCCGGTTTAATCTACGCTACGGTTGCCATCATTTGGCTGATACCAGATAAGCGCATTGAAAAACAGTTGCGCAATGGATAACCCTTGTCATTTCGAGCTAAACTCTGTTATTTCAAACGAAAACCCTGTCATTTCGATCCGCCGAAGGCGGAGAGAAATCAGCCATAAGGCGCCTCGCATCCTCCGCCGATTCCTCCACCCCGCCAAGGCGGGGGTCGGAATGACAAGCGAGTGAAAACTTTGTCAGTTCGATCCGCCGAAGGCCGAAGGCGGAGAGAAATCAGCACTGAGAGCCTACAAGGAACGCCAATTTATTTTGAGGAATACTACAGGCGGTCGATATCCAGTCCCGCGAGATACTGATAGCTCTTTACCAGCGCCACTTCGGGATTTGGAACGATATCACGTTCGAGGATGAAATGCTCAACGCCGGACTTTTGCCCATGTGCAATAATCGTTTTCAGGTCAAGCACGCCGCTGCCTGCATCCGTCATATAAGGGAACAGTTCAATCCATTGTTTCGGGTCTCCTCCATCCCCCGAAAACCTGACTTGTTTTGCCATATCCTTGAGGTGCATGAGCCGGTAGCGACCGGGATACTTATCGAGATAGGCGACCGGGTCAACGCCGCCCGCCGTCGTCCAATAGATATCCATTTGCAGGAACACGGTCTTCGGATCGGTCTGCTCAAGTATTAAGTCCAGCGGAATTTTTCCTTCCAAAGGTTTCAATCCATTCCCATGGTTGTGAAAAGCAAATCGCAAACCCAGTTGTTGGGCGTGTGCGCCAATTTTATTGAACTGATCAGCCAGGTGTTTGTATCCATCGAGGTTTTGTTCCGTTTTGTAACTCGGCAAAACCACATAGGTCTGACCAAGCAGGTGCGCCGCTTCTGCCATTTCACCGAGCTTATCGTTCAGCGTCGAGAGATCAGTATGCATGGAGGGAGAGGAAAGACCATTGTCGTCGAGAATTTTTTTCACCTCTTTTGCCGTCAGGCCAAAATATCCGCTGCCGCTGAATCCCACAGAGGGAATGATCGCCTTCCAGTGTTCTTTGGCTTCGGCCGTACTGAATGGAAAGGGGCCATAGAATTCAATTTCTTTATACCCGATCTGGGCGACCATCTTCATCGTGCCGGCAAAATCCTTTTCAAGGAGTTTGGGGATGGAAAAAAGCTGCAACCCGATCTTATCGAGATGTGCGGTAAAAAAAGAAGACCCTGCGCGAAGCTTTTGCAAGAGCAGCCCGGTGATCAACATGGCGCCGGAATTTTTTAGGAAACGTCTTCTGCTGGACATATAGAAAGATTTATATTTGGAAACAGAGCATTCGATCTGATGTTAAATGTATCAATTTATTACCGCAGATGATGAAACCGCTTCTTTATTTGTTGCTTTTATCCTGTCTGTTTTACGCATGCCGAAATGAAATAAAAAATGAAGTGGACCAATCCCGGGTCGGCAAAATAAAAAGTGTGCTGATCCTCGGAAACAGTATTGTGCAGCACGGCCCAAGACCTGAGATTGGCTGGAACCATAATTGGGGTATGGCAGCATCTGCCATGGACAGCGATTTTGTGCACCGGTTAATTAGTGCGATCAGACATGCTGACGCCACGGTTAAGGTCAGGTTTACGAATATTGCCGGCTTTGAAACGCATTATACTTCATTTGATCTTGCGCAACTGGACAGCCTGAAAGATCCCGACCTGCTCATTATGCGTATCGGAGAAAATGTGAACGGAGAAATGGTCAGGGACAGCAATTTTATTTACTATTATGACAGCCTGATCAACTATTTAGACCCGCAGCATCACGCGGTGAGATTAATTGTCGATGGCTTTTTGCAAAACCCCAGTGTCAATAAATTGGTTTGTCAGTATGCGGTAGACCATAAATTCCCGTTCATCTCGATCACTGATCTATCAGAAGATTCAACCAATACGGCCAAAGGAAAATTCAGCAACCTCGGTGTTGCCCTGCATCCATCAGACAAGGGCATGCGACTGATCGAAGAAAGAATTTGGATTTATATCAGCAACTATTTCTAATGCCGGTCTGACGGTCCCCGTCTGACCCGCAAGTAGTGACTATTTATTTTCATACGCATCCTTCAAGGCCTTAATATTAAGTTTCTTCATCGTAAATAAAGCCTTCATCACCCGGTTTGCCTTTTCAGGATCTGTATTGACAATAAGTTCGTTCAATGCCCTGGGGACGATTTGCCAGAAAAGTCCGAATTTATCTTTCAGCCATCCGCACTCGACCTCCGACCCGCCCTCTGAGAGTTTGTTCCAGAAATAATCGATCTCCTCCTGTGTGTCACAGTTTACGACCAGTGAAATGGCTTCAGTGAACTTGATTGAAGGTCCGCCGTTCAGGGCGCAAAATTGTTGTCCATCCAGCTCGAATGTCCCCACCATCACCGATCCCTTCGGCCCAGGTCCCGCATCGCCATAGTACGAGAAATTGACGATCTTGGAATTTTTGAATACGGAAACATAGAATTTCATGGCCTCTTCGGCATTGGTATTGAACCAGAGGAATGTGGTGATCTTTTGCATAGATGTCAGTTTAATTTTTGAATAACAAACATCGGCTCAAAAATTCAAATAAAGAAGGTGCAAATGCGACAATTTAACGGGTTGATTGCGGCCCAGGTGTTCTTAAGCTAAACAACGAGCTCGAAAATAAAAAGCCCCGGCTTGCGCCGGGGCTTTGCGGTAACATTTCACTATGTTACTTGTCAGCGGAAGGGTGATCCGGGTCGCTGCACCCGGAACGACCGCCATTACAGTATGACCTCGAATGGTGTACTGTTACCCGGTAAATCCGTGGCAACTGCTGTGATCTTCGATCCGGCAATTGCTGGGTTGACCTGGGTAGCTGTGTACAGCCAGTCGACGGTGTCTTCCTGCACGATGGCTTTTCCCTGTTCCACCAGATCGCCTGTTGCATTATGAATGGATACCGTTACACCCGCCACTTTAAAATTATCGGTGGCGCGGATGGTTAATGGATCTCCCACAATGCCGTGGTAACCGGTTGCATCGATGCTTTCGACTGTCGGCGCTATAAAAGCGTCAGCCATTGCCACATTGAAGGCAGTCTGACCATCCTTTGCCATGGCCTTGTACAAAGCCTTGGTCGCGGGATTTTTAATAGCCGCTTTTGCATATTTGATGCTCAGGGCAAACTTCGCCATTACGGCTGTCGCCTTTTCAGAGGGTTCACCGGTGCTTGGCCTTCGTAATTTGGAAACGATGGTGGCACCGGCCTTCTGGCGGAAGGTCAACAACCTTGCTACCGTTCCAGAGAAGCCTCTCGTCATGACATTGTCCTTGACTTTTGCCATAAACTTTGGTTTTAAATGGTGAATAAATACTGGCCTTTTTATCCCCACCTGTTGGCGGTCTTATATAGTACTGATATAGTACTGATATAGTACTCATATAAGTCTCGTAACAGGTTCGAATAAAAAGAACCATTTTTCTAAGAACTCTTTCGGCCGGGGCTGCCACGTAAACCTGTACTAGTATCGGTTTGCGCTATACCGGCCTGCTTCTATAACACTCCATTCAAAACAATATTTCGTAGCAGTATTATGTTGCTTTATAATGCTTTATGTTGCTTTGTTTTGCTTTCCATCGCAGACGCAAAAATCTCCCGGTAGGCCGCTTTCCATGCAAAAACCCAATAAATCTTTCAGAGGCTCTGATCACACTCTGAAATAAATTGCCAAAAATCTTTAGTAGGCTACGATCAGACTCCGAAATGAATTGCCAAAAAAGTTGTAATACCGGCTGAAAAGATGGTCATATTAATATTGTCATTGATAACCAGGCAGTTTATGGCCAGAACAGATGCATTTTTTTAGGCCGTGTGATTATTTGCGAATAAAAAATAGCCAAAAAAAATCTTTCGTAGGCTACGATCAGACTCCGAAATGTTGCCTCAAAAGAGGGCCATATTTGTAGTGACAGGCTATTACGGGCGGCGTAAAACCATTGCGTTCGTCCAAAGCCGGAAGCATCCTCTAAAAAAATATTTCTTGCAGGCTGCATGCAGCCTGCAAAGTTCTTTGTCTTCCTGACCCGATAGTCCAACGGGAGACAGACTAAGTGTTTTCTTTTATTAGATGATTATTTCCGGGCCGATACAGAAAAAAAATCTTTAGCAGGCTACGTTCAGACTCCGAAATGTTGCCTCAAAAGAGGGCCATATTTGTATCACCAGGTTATTACGGACGGTGTAAAATCGCCGCGTTCGTCTAAAACCGAATGCATCCTCTAAAAAAATATTTCTTGCAGGCTGCATGCAGCCTGCAAAGTTCTTTGTCTTCATAACCCCATATTGCAATGGGAGACAGATTAAGTGTTTTCTTGTACTGGATGACTATTTCCGGGCAGAAAGCTCAAAAAAAATCTTTCAGAGGCTCTGATCGCACTCTGAAATGTTGGCTGAAAAGATGGCCATTTTTGTAGTGACAGACGGCAAACGGCGAAACAAGTAATATGAAACAGTTCACGTAGGCCTCCTATGAAAAACCCCGGATATAAATCCGGAACCCGTCCCCCTCCCTTGCGGGAGGGGGTTTTAAGGAGAAAAAATAGATAAAGCAACCCTTCTAATAAAAACGAATTACCATGTCACAAGAAATAAACCCACCCGGCGGTCAGCGAGAAGACGGACCGCATTTTACGGATCGTTTGCTTGACAAACAGGATATCCTGATGCGGATGCATATCAGTAGCCGGACACTGCAAACCTGGAGAACCAAGGGCATGCTTCCTTATTGCCGGATCGGGAAGAAAATATATTATCGTGAGTCTGATTTGGAGAAGTTGCTCAGCAGAAATTTTAGGTTTCATTCCAGAGATAGTGTTAACACCACAAAGGGCGGGATAAGATAATCTCAGTCTTTATAATGGTGCAATGCAATGCCGGCTTATTCGTAAATCCACAAAAGAATCGGCTTTTTCGACCCGTCAATGATCCCGGAAATTTTATTTAAAAAGGTTCGCGATACCATGGGACAACCAAAGCTATTACAAAGAGCCCTCGGGTAAATTTCCTCGTCTGGAACGGGACCAAATCCATGCAGAACAATTGCTCTCTTAAAGGCATTTGAATTGGTCGAATCCAAACCATAAAGCCGGTATGATTTACCAAATTCGCCGCTGTATGAAGTACCGACCTTATACCTTCCCAATGAGCTGCAGCCGCAGCTGGGTGTATTTGAGAATTTCGCCAGTTCCAGGAAGTGGCTGTTGCAACTTCCGTGCGCCACCAAACCGGACAATGCAACGGTATTCTTCCTGAGATCATAAACAAAAAAACGATTTTTGCCGCTGCAAATTCTCATGTCGACCAGGAAACAATATTCAGTCGAGTACCCGTGTTGCTCAATGTATTTTATTGCCTGGTTCAGATGACTTGCTGTCGATCGTTCGTCTGCATTATTTGAACCGGTTGCTGAGAAATCTGTTTTGTTCTCCACGGGCAAAGATTCCCTCGATTTGTTCTTGCTGAATATCTTGCAGGATGCAGATAATACAATCAAACCTACGACCAGGCAGATCGGGTGAAAGGTTTTCATAGGTATCGCTTTATTGTCATCCAAGATAATAATAAGACATTGGAAAAGGAACTGACTTTCCACAAAAAAAAGTGTGGAAAAGAGCATGAAGGCAATCGTATTATTACGAAAGTTTTCTAGTCTGTGTAATACATCAGTTAATCTTGCACAATGGAGAAAATATCACTCTGTTCTTAAACTCTTAACAGGGTTAGCGATAGCTGCTTTGATGCTCTGAAAACATACAGTCAGCAATGCTACGAAAATGATCGCTAGCCAGGATATGCCAAAAACCCACCATTCAATATTTATCCTGTATGTATATTCCTGCAGCCATTTATTCAATAACCACCATGTTATTGGTGTTGCAATGAGGATAGCCACCAAAACAAGGCTTAAAAAACCTTTTGAAATCAGACTGATAATAGTTGAAACAGATGCGCCCAACACTTTGCGGATGCCGATTTCTTTGGTGCGGTTGGCAACGGCAAGCGCTGAAAGGCCCAGCAGGCCAAGGCAGGCTAAGAATATCGCAACCCCGCCGGCCCAGCCAATAATATTGCTTAGCCTGGCTTCTGCTATATAAAAGCGGTCAAGGTCTTCATCAAGAAAGTTATATTTCAATGGATAATCCGGAGCAATTTTTTTCCATGCTGCCTGTATTGCTGCCAAAGCATTCGAAGGGTCACCAGGTCTTATCCGCACAAAAAAATGATAGGGATTGCTCCTGGATGCTGCGAACTGATGAAACATAAGTGGTTCCACACGATGTGTGAGATCCTGGAAATTAAAATCACCGACTATGCCTATCACGATGGGGTCTTTGACACCAAAGTTTCCATATCCTTCCAAAGGCTGACCGATACTATTTTCAAGTGTCCATCCCAATTCGTTCATCATCGCTTCATTAATAATAACAGCGTTCACTGTATCCGATCCAATAGCATGATCGAAATTTCTTCCTGCCAGCAAATGCATGCCCAGCGTTGGCACATAATCAGGATCAATATAAAATTGGGAAATATTTATGGGCTTTCCGTGGTAATCAAATCCTGTAATAGACATTCCCTCATGCTCTCCCAATCCGTTGTCAGCTCCTGCAATGCCTGCGATGTCAGGATGCTCGGACAACTCGTGCTTTAACAGGGGAAAAGCCTGTTTGGTGTTTGCCACACCATATGCATTGACTTGTACCACGTTCTCTTTTTCAAATCCCGGATTCCTTGATTGCATATAATGCAGCTGCTCCATAATAATTATAGCAGATATAATGAGCCCTGCGGAAAGGACAAATTGAAAAGTGACCAATGCCTTTGTAAAAAAATTTGCACCTCCTAATTTTATTTTAGCCTTCAATACCTCCACAGCATTAAAACCTGATAATATCAAGGCAGGGTAGCATCCTGAGAGCAAGCCCACAATTAGTACCAACCCTACGATGAGGCCGGTTAATTGAGGGAATTGTGCAAAAGAAAGACTCAACTCCCTTCCGGACAACTGATTGAAATAAGGCAAAAGCAGGTTGCCAAGCACCAGGCCAATCAGTATTGAAATAAAAGCAAGCAATAAAGATTCAATTAAGAACTGAAGCATCAAAGCTTTTTTGGTTCCGCCAATGACTTTTCGGACGCCTACTTCTTTTGCACGGCTTGCTGAGCGGCCTATGGAAAGTGTAGTGAAATTGATGCAGGCGATCAACAGCACACCCGCTGCAATGCTTAATAATATCCATATCGTTTTTGGATCAACAGGCGAAATCTTAATGCCCATCAGTGTCGGATTGGTGTGCATCTGCAGCAGTGGCTCCAGGTCATACCCGCCCCCGGAACCCAAACCTTTGGAAGAATGCTTATGCTTAAAATCAGCCAGCAACTTATTGTCATTCGCTAGTGTGCTTCCGGGCTTTAGCTGAACGAGAGTCATATAAGAATTCCATCCCCAGTTATTTGCACCCATTTTCCCTTCCATGGTATTTGCAAAACATTCAAAATGGATAAGCATGCTAAATTGGAATGAAGAATTGGATGGCAGGTTTTCCGTGATTGCGGAGACAATAAACGTTTCAAACACATTCTCGATCTTTACCTGAAATGACTGGCCGATCGCATTGGTCTTACCAAAGAGTCTTTTAGCAGTTTCTTCAGTCAGTACCATGCTGTGCAAATCAGTGATCGCGGTTTGAGCATTCCCATATTTAAATTTGAACGAAAAGACATTGAAGAATGAGGGATCGGCATAGGCAATATTTTCCCGTCTTCTTTCATCCTTGATTTTTATGAATGTCTCGTATGGCTGAATATAACGAACATAATTTTCTACTCCCGGTAAATCCTGTTTCATTGCAGGGCCGAGGGGCATCGAGGTATAGATGTACCCGCCAATTGCTTTTGGGTTTGGTTTTCCATTACCATCAAGGACAAGATAGGTGTTAGTTGCATTTTTGTGGAAACCATCAAAACTAAATTCATTGATGGCATACAACATAAATAAGCTGAAACAGGCAATACCAACCGACAATCCAAATATATTAATGAACGCAAGTTTTTTCTGCTTTGTCAGGTTGCGTATAGCAATTTTGAAATAATTTTTAAACATAACTATCTCTGGATTTATTCAATCACAAATAAATATTGAAAAGAATGCCTGAATTTAATCAATTGAGTGTCAGATATGAATTTCTATTCGGTAGACTAAGATGTTCGTTTCCAATACACTCAGTGTACGATTATGCTGAGTTTTTGTCTCCTCCGTATATTAAATTTGTGAAAGATGAGTGTAAGATTATCCTTTGCTTCAATAATATCTGTGTAAGCTCAAATAAAGAAAGATGCCGATTTTATTGGCATCTTCTGGAATCTCTTGTAGTCCCGCCCAGAATCGAACTGGGATCTAAAGTTTAGGAAACTTCTATTCTATCCGTTGAACTACGGGACCGATGGCTTTAGAGCGCCCGCTCCAAAACAAGACCGCAAAAATAACGGATTTGGCCCTTATGTGTAATAACAAGTTCAATATTCCTGATTATTCTTACCTTCCAAACATAAAATAGACGGAAATGAAAAAATGGTCTCTTCTGATCGCTGCTGTCCTGATCTTCGCGGCCGCCATGCCAACCCTCGCCCAGCAAAAACCGCATTTTAACCACCTCACCGTATATGTCACCGACCTGAATAAAAGCGCCGCATTTTATGAGCAGGTGTTGCAGCTGGACAGAATTCCGGAACCTTTTCATGACAACAAACACGTATGGTTCAGGATCATCGACCATGGTGAACTGCATGTGGTCAGCGGCGCAAAAGAAATGTCGGCCCACGACGTCAATATCCATCTTGCGTTTACCGTCCCCGACCTGCCCGCCTTCATGAAACGGCTCGATGGCCTGAATGTCAAATACGGCAACTGGGCCGGCGATCCCAAACAGATCCAGGTGCGGCCCGACAAGATCAACCAGATATACCTCCAGGACCCGGACGGCTATTGGATCGAAGTGAATGACGACAAATTCTGATCCAGCGAATTCCTTCCGCCTCCAAAGCTAAACCGCCGACAGTCCGCTGACATGGCTTATCTTTGCTGTCCCAATTAAATAAGGAATATGAAGTTTTATACTTTAGTCATTAAATACCGTTTGTATATTGGCATCGCCCTGATCGCCATCGGCATTGCGACCAATATTTACAGTGGTTTCTGGCCCGCATTCCTGCCCTATCTCGTTGGCGTAGTGCTGCTGGTGGGTCATTTCTTTTTTGGTCCGCTGAGACTGATCCAGGAACATATGGAAAGTGGAAATATTGAAGAGGCTGAAAAGGTACTCGCCACCATTTACTTTCCCAACTTATTGTATAAGCCCATCCGCTCGGTCTACTTTACACTGAAAGGCAACCTCGCGATGATGAAGCAGGACTTCGCCGGAGCCGAACTCAATATGAAAAAAGGTCTCGACCTGGGCATGCCCATGAAAGAGGCGGAAGGCGCCAGCCTGTTGCAGATGGGTATGTTGTTTATGCAGAAAAATGATCTTCGCCAGGCGGAAAGCTATATCCGACAGGCCCTGCGCAAGGGATTGCCGGATAAAGAAAACCAGGCAGCCGCCTACCTGCAATTGTGTTCCATTATGATGACAAAAAGAGAATTCCGCGCCTCCAAGGATTTTTTCAGAAAAGCCAAAGCGCTGAAGCCCACGACGCCGCAGATCGTAGACCAGATCAAACAGGTGGAGAAGTATATTTCGAGGATTCCGGGGTAGCTATCAACTATTCAACTTATCAACTACTCAACTAGCCATCCCCCATCCTTCCTCAATCAGATCCTTCAACTTGCTGAATGAATGTTTCTTTTTTTCGAGGTAGACAAATGAGCCGTAACGGCTGTGGTTTTTGCTGCTGTTGATACTTTTTTGACTTGAGAATAGGATGATGTAGATCGAATTATTACATTCCCTGATGGCCTGTAAGGTATCTAATCCATTGATCACCCCTTCGAGGTTATAATCCAGGATCACGATGGCAGGATTCTGATGCAGGGCTTTCAAACATTGCTCTCCTTTTGTAAAAAAATATATATCGCCCGATAAGGATTCCAGTTCTTTTGCGATCAACTGCTGGTACATCAGGTTGTCTTCAACAATAAAAATCCTGGGCTCGTCTTTCCATTTCATATTAAATTCCGGGTTAGTCTTCATTTATTCCTGAAAACTGTGCCGGAAAAAATATTGGTCTATACCAATGGTAATCAGCGGGGTTACATCCAAACGGGGTTGCCTGGATTCTCATTTCGGGAAAGTGCAATGGGGTTTGGGAAGCCGTGCTGCTGCCCATTTTATTGAATTTCTTCCTGCAGTTGACCAATGCATTCGTTAATGATCGTTTCGATCCTGTTGGTCAGCCCGGCGATATCGGAGAGGTTTTTTTGCTGCTTGGCATTGGATTCCACTGTGCGGATATCCGTATGAATGGATTTGATGCCCATGGAATCTACGGTTGATTTTAATTTATGCGCCATCTTGCCCACCTGTTCCCAGTTCTCGGATTTCAGGGCACTCGTCAGTTCGTTCACATTCTGCGGAACGGTTTCCATGAACAACAGCACCATTTTTTTTATGAATGCCCTGTCTCCACCGGAGACCGATTGCACAATGGACAAATCATACAATTTTACATATGCCGTCGACTTCTGCGTGTGGCCGTGGGCGTTATCCGCATCTTCGGCAGCCTTGTAGTTTCTCGAGATCACCATCATCAGGGCGCATTCGTCAAAAGGTTTGGCCAGGAAATCGTTCATGCCCGCAGCCTTGTATTTTTCAATGTCCTCGCTGAGTACGTTGGCGGTTAATGCAATGATGGGAATGGAAGATTTAATGGGATCGCTCAGTCCGCGGATCTGTTTTGCGGTTTGAATGCCATCCATTTCGGGCATCTGTATATCCATCAGGATGCAATCGAAGGATCGCTGACTCAACAGGGCCAATGCTTCATACCCATTGTTCGCTATCGAAACTTCCAGACCCCTCGATTCCAGCACATGTCTGGCCAGGTATTGGTTCAGCTCCACATCTTCTGCCAGCAGGATCTTTTTTGTCTTTAAATGGGAAAAATCAGTTTCATTTGGATGCGTCATGGGATCTCTTTTACTTACTCTTCAGTTCGCCATTCTGGATCATTCTGTAAATGGTCGATTTACCTACATCCAATTTTTTGGCCACCAGCAACACGTCCTTATTGTATTTGTCGAGGTAATGCTGGATGATCTGGTTCTCAAATTCTTTCAGGCTTGTTTCTTTATTGAACAGGTCATTGATACTGGTAGAACTATTTAGTGTGATGTGTTCGGGAAGAATAGTATCCGAATCGGTCATGACCACCGCCAGGTCCATCACCGATTTCAGTTCACGCACGTTCCCCGGAAAAGAATACCCGAGCAATTTTTGCTGGGCTTCGGGCGCAAGCGTCTTTTTCTCCATCTTATTCTCCTTGCAAAAACTATCGGCGAAATTTTTGGCCAGGATCACAATATCATTGCCTCTTTCGCGCAGGGGTGGCAGAAGGATCGGCAACCCGATCAGGCGGTAATACAGATCTTCCCTGAAATTCTTATTCTTTACTTCTTCTAATAAATTCTTATGGGTGGCGACAATGATGCGCACATTGATGGCCGTTACAGCATTCCCTCCGACCCGGGTGATCTCTCTTTCCTGCAAAACCCTGAGCAATTTGGCCTGCTGGTTGATATCCAACTCCGCGATCTCATCGAGGAAAAGCGTTCCTTTATCAGCCTCTTCAAATTTACCAATGCGGCGGGTAGCGGCTCCGGTAAAAGCGCCTTTTTCATGACCAAACAACTCGCTTTCGATCAGGTCCCTGGGAATCGCGGCCACGTTTACCGCGACAAAAGGCATTTTGTGACGATCTGAATTATAATGAATGGCCTTGGCCACCATTTCCTTACCCGATCCGGTTTCCCCGGTGATGGATACCGTAATATTTGTTTTAGAGGCTTTTTCAATGAGTACAAATACTTTTTCTATCGCTTCACTTTTGCCTATGATGATCTGAGAAAAATCGTATTTACGTCCGACCTGCGTTTTTAGGCTTTCCACTTCTTCTTTCAGGTTCCTGATCTCCCTTAAATGCAAAATGCTGTTCCAAACCCTATCTTTAGCATCTTCATCCTTGACGATATAGTCAAAAGCCCCGTTCTTCAGCAGGTTGATGGCCGTAGCGACATCCTCCTGTCCCGAAATAATGATCACCCGGATATCAGGATTGTGCTCTTTGATCTTTTTCAGCACTTCGGCCCCATCACAATCAGGCATGGAATAGTCCAGGGTTACGACATCCGGATTTTCGTGCAGGGCTGCAAAAAAGTCGTTGGGGGATTCAAAACGCTTGACTTCATACTCAGGATTCAGGGAAAGATAGTGCTCGAGCATTGAGCCATACCATATGTCATCTTCTACAACAAAAATTTTAAACGATTGGGGGTTCTTCATATCTCGGATTGTAAGGTATATAACGATAAAAGCTGAATTATAATATTCCAGAATTAAGAAAGTTTCCAATTTTCGTCGGCTTTTCTTCCTGGTTGCCCTTGAGCCTCAATAGAAACTATTGAAACCCCAAACCGGAATGGCCTCCGGATGCATAAATCCATCTCCGGAACATACTTATCTTTGAAGACAGCAGAAGCGAACATGAATCAAAAAGAAATTTTTTTAGGGATCTATAATAGCCTGAATGAACGCCAAAAACAGGCGGTGGATAGTCTTGAGGGGCCTGTTATGGTGATCGCCGGACCGGGTACTGGTAAAACGCAGATCCTCGGCGCCCGCATCGGCAAGATCCTGCTCGAAACAGACGCCCGCCCGGAAAACATCCTTTGTCTCACTTATACAGAGGCGGGTGTCGTCGCCATGCGCCGTCGCCTGCTGGGTTTTATTGGTCCCGACGCTTACAAGGTCAATATTTATACTTTTCATGCTTTTTGCAATGATATCATTCAGGAAAACCTCTTCCTCTTCGAAAAAAAATCGCTCGATCCCATATCCGAACTTGAACGCATTGACTATTTCAAAAAATTGATCGGGGCATTTCCCAGGAACCACTTACTCAAACGTTACCGGGGAGATGCGTTCTATGAAATGAATCCGCTCCAGGCCCTGTTCAGTACGATGAAAAGAGAAGGATGGACCCCTGCCTTTATCCATGGCAAGATCGATGAATACGTGGCTTCACTACCCGACCGCCCGATATATGTCGCTAAAAGAGCCAGCGGGATTTTCAAAAAAGGAGATGTGCGCACAGACAAGATCGCCGAAGAAAAGGAAAAAATGGAAAAGCTCCGTGCCGCCGTAAATGAATTTGAACCCTTCCAGCAACTGATGCGCGATCATAACCGCTACGATTTCGACGATATGATCAGCTGGGTCATTAAAAAATTTGAAGAAGACGAAAACCTGCTTCGACGCTACCAGGAACAATTTCTTTATATCCTGGTGGATGAGTACCAGGATACCAGCGGTTCGCAAAACCACCTGGTGCAGTTGTTGATCAATTACTGGGACAAGCCCAATATTTTCGTCGTGGGAGATGACGACCAGAGCATCTTCCGTTTCCAGGGCGCCAGCGTCGAGAATATGTCTTCTCTACACGATAAATATGGACATGACCTCCTGAAAGTAGTGCTCACCGAAAACTACAGGTCGGTACAGCCGGTCCTGGATATCTCCAAAACGTTGATAGACCGCAACAGGGTCCGGCTGGTCAATACCATGACGGGATTAAGCAAACACTTGCTGGCATCGAAGGAAAAGCTCAAAGGACTTGGATACATGCCGGAGATCAGGGAATATGAAACGCAACGCCAGGAAATGGTCGGCATTACGCTTGAAGTGGAAAAGCTGTTGCAGCAGGGCGTGGCCCCGGCAGAGATCGGCATCATCTATAAAGAAAACAAATGGGGCCTGGAACTGGCGCAGTACTGTAAGCTGAGGAATATACCGGTATTCAGTAAGCGAAGTATGAACGTGCTGGAGATCCCGCTGGCCCAAAAGGTCGTCAGCTTCTGCAGTTACCTGGCAACAGAACATGAGATTCCTTACAGCGGTGACGAATTGCTGTTCGAGATCCTTCATTATGATTGGTTTCAGGTTCCCCCGATCGAAATAGCCAAAATCACAGTCGAAGTAGCGGAAAGACAATATACAGACACAAAGATTTCGCTGAGAAGGCTGTTGCACGAAAAAGCCACTGAACCGCCGAGGGATTTATTTTCAAGGGCCATTCATCCGCGTCTGCAGGAGGCGCAAAACATCATCGAACAGTTGATTGCAGATGTGCCCAATATTACCCTGCAAATGCTGATAGAAAACATGATCCGCCGCACCGGCCTCCTGCAGCAGATCATGCAAAGCCCCGACAAAATCTCGCAACTCCAGGTGCTGACCACCCTGTTCGATTTCGTCAAAGACGAGACCCATCGCAATCCCAGCTTGTCTTTAAAGAAATTAGTGAATATCGTGGAAACAATGGACCAGGAAGGAATTCCCCTGCCGCTGGTAGAAGTAAGTGGAAGCGAAAAAGGGGTCAACCTGCTGACGGCCCACGGGTCCAAGGGGCTCGAATTTGATTATGTATTCTTTTCGGGCTGTAATAGTACGTATTGGGAAAAGAAACGCAAGCCATCCGGAGGATATAAACTGCCGGATAATTTATTTACGTCGGGCCCCGAAGACGGATCCCACGACGAAGATGAAGAACTGCGTCGCTTGTTCTATGTGGCGATCACACGCGCGGCCCAGCATCTCTACCTCTCTTACAGCCGCTTCCGGAACGATGGTAAAGAGCTGGAACCTTCCATGTTCATCGCCGAGATCCAGGAAGTGCATGAGTTGCCGACGGTTAAACAATTTATCGATCCCGCAACCCTGGCTGAATTTCAATTACTGCAGTTCCAGGGCGAACAGGCTCCTGAAATCGAAAAAATGGAAGAGGAATTTGTGAGCCGGTTGCTGATGAAATTTGTAATGAATGTAACCGCGCTCAATAACTATTTGAAATGCCCGCTGGAATTTTATTTTAAAAACCTGCTGCGTATTCCCTCTCCAAAAAATGAAGCCACCGAGTTCGGTTCTGCGGTCCATTATGCGCTGGAACAGTTGTTCCGCGGCATGCAGGCCAACAATGACCGGTTCCCGGCCGTGCATGAATTCCTGTCGTGGTTCGATGCATACATGCAACGTCACCGCGAAAGCTTTACCGCGGAACAGTTTGCAAGAAGAATGGAATATGGTCATACCGTGTTGCCCGCCTATTATGACAAATACGCCGGCAGCTGGAACAAGATCGTCGCAATTGAAAGAAATATCCGCAACGTGGTGGTTCAGGGTGTGCCATTAAAAGGAAAACTGGACAAACTGGAATTCGACGGAAAAGCAGTGAATGTGGTTGACTATAAAACCGGAGATCCGGATAAAGCCAGGTCAAAACTGGTTCCATCGGGAGACAAGGATCCAAATGGCGGAGACTATTGGCGGCAGGCCGTGTTCTACAAGATCCTGATCGATCACCACGATCAGCGTGGATGGCAGGCCGTGAGCACCGAATTCGATTTCATTGAACCGGACAATAAAAAAAATTACCGGAAAATAAAACTGGTCATTTCGCCACAGGACATCAGTACCGTAACGCAACAGATCACAGATACCTGGGAAAAAATACAGCGCCATGAATTTTATACCGGCTGCGGCAAAGCGGATTGCCATTGGTGCAATTTTGTAAAAACCAACAACATGGGCATTGCCTTACACGAATTGAATGAAGAGAACCAGGATTTGTCTGATTTAAGGGATTATTAGGACGGGATTGCCGTGAATAAAGCGCAAAGGATATAAGTTTGCAGATATTGAAGCAGGGCATACAATGAAGCATTTATTTTTCTTCTTTCTATTTATACTCGTCGTTTCGAAAATGCTGGTCCTGACCAGTTGCGCCAATATCATTCCACCGAGTGGCGGACCGCGCGATTCGCTGCCTCCCAAACTGACGGCCCTTAACCCGGAAAACAACAAGATGCATTTCGATGCCAAACGCATCGTCATCAGTTTTGATGAATTTGTGGAGGTTAAAGACCTCCAGAACAATCTAACGGTATCGCCCGTGCCAAAACAACTACCGATCATAGAATCGAAACTCCGGACAATCACGATCAGATTGAAAGACACGCTTCAACCCAATACCACCTATTCTATCGATTTTGGCAAGGCGATCCGGGATGTCAACGAAGGAAATATTCTAAAAAATTTCACCTACACCTTTTCTACCGGCAACTATATCGATTCCATGCAATTCTTTGGAAAGGTTTTTATCGCGTCGACGGGGAAAACAGACAGCGCCCTGATCGCCATGCTCTATGACGATCTGGATGATTCTGCCGTGATCAAGGCGAGGCCGCGGTATATTGTTCATTTGGACTCGACGGGCAATTTCGCGTTCAGCCACCTTAAACCCGGCACCTATGCGCTGTATGCTTTAAAGGATGAAAGCGGCAGCAGGAAATACCTTTCGAAAAGTCAATTGTTCGCCTTTGCCAATGCTCACGTTGAAGTGAAACCGAACAGTCCCCCGGTCACTTTGTACGCCTATGCCGATACCAGCACGGCTGGTTCCCCGGGTTCAACTAAAACGAAAAAACCGGTAAGCCTGGGTGCACAAGCGGCAACACCCAAAAAGAAAGAAGAAGAAAAGGTCAAGCGGCTGCAATTCGCAACCAATCTGGCCAATGCGCAGTTGGACCTGAAGGCTAACCTGGAATTGGTTTTTCCCACCCGATTGAAATCCTTTGATTCTACCAGGATCCGCCTGACCGATGATAAATTCACCGAAGTTCCCGGAACAAGATTTATAGAAGATTCCACGCAAAAAAAATTGACTGTCCTCAGCAAATGGACGATCGACACCAAATACCACCTGATTGCAGCCAAAGATTTTGCCGAAGATTCCCTGGGTTACAAATTGCTGAAAACAGATACGCTGTCCTTTAAAACCAAGAGCGAAGCGGATTACGGTTCGCTGCGCATTCGTTTTACCAACCTCGATCTGTCTAAAAATCCCGTGCTTCAATTTGTACAAGGTGATGCGATCAAATTTTCACAGCCGTTGACCAGCAGAATTTTTATTGAAAAACTCTTTGTACCCGGTGATTATGATCTGAGGATCTTATTTGACGAGAATAAGAATGGGGTTTGGGATCCCGGAGATTTCTTCATTAAACACCGGCAACCAGAAAAGGTATTGGCCATCAAGAAAAAGTTGACCGTAAAAGCCAATTGGGACAATGAAACGGAGTATGTATTGTGATTTGTCATTCCGACAATACGCATTGATTTCCTTGTCATTCCGACCCCCGCGAAGCGGGGTGGAGGAATCAGCTAAAACAGCAGCTTGGCTTCTCCGCCGATTCCTCCGCCCCGCCCATGGCGGGGGTCGGAATGACAAACTTTCATTAGTATCTTTGCACTATGCAATTTTCTTCTGCACTACTTGAGAATGCCGTCAACGAATTTGCCAAACTCCCGGGTATTGGCAAGAAAACTGCGCTCAGGCTCGTGCTGCACCTGTTAAAGCAGGATCCGGAATCCGTAAAAGTCTTTGGCGAAACGATCATCAGGATGCGCCAGGAAGTCAAATTTTGCCAACGCTGTTACAATGTCGCGGATGCCGATATCTGCTCTATTTGCGCCAATTCGATGCGCAAACAGGAGCTCATTTGCGTGGTGGAAAACATCCGCGATGTGATTGCCATCGAGAGCACACAACAATATAGCGGTACTTACCATGTTTTGGGAGGCATCATTTCCCCGCTTGATGGGGTAGGTCCCGAGCAGCTCAATATCGAATCCCTGATCAACAGGGTGCAAAAAGAAGCCATCCAGGAGCTCATCTTCGCCCTGAACCCAACGATCCAGGGCGATACCACGATCTATTATATTCAGAAAAAACTCCAGGCCTACCCGGTCAGCGTCACCACCATCGCCCGGGGCATTGCCTTCGGCGGCGAGCTGGAATATGCAGACGAAATGACCCTGGCCAGGTCCATCACCAACCGGCTGCCTGTCGAGAACTATGTTTCCAGGCGCTAATCGCCCTATTTTGATTTTAGCCCGGTATTCATTAATTTTGTGCCCGAAACAGGCAGATTTGTTTATTGTTCGGCCTGGGAGCGGTGAAACCCGCTCAGGATGAGAGAAACTGAACTAATAAACGCCAAGGAAGCCACTCAACCATATTCTCTTCCCCAAACGTTTACGGTTCAATTTTGCGAAGTGTTCTACACATGGCCGTTGTAGGTCCATCTGTTAACCACTTACGATTTCGCATAAAATTGGGCACATGAAAGACATAAAACAAGCACTCCAAAAACGCATCCTCATTATCGATGGCGCCATGGGCACTATGATCCAGCGTTATAAACTGTCCGAAGCCGATTACCGGGGCAACCGGTTTAAGGACTGGCCAAGTGACCTGAAAGGCAATAACGATCTTTTATGCCTTACCCGTCCGGAGATCGTCAAAGCCATTCACCTCGAATACCTCGAGGCAGGGGCCGATATCATTGAAACCAACACCTTCAATTCGCAAAGAGTATCCATGGCCGATTACCACATGGAGTCCCTTTCCTATGAGCTCAATGTAGCTGCTGCAGGCGTTGCCCGGGAGGCGATAGACGAATTCATGAAAAAACATGAAAATGAAAAAAAAGAAGCAAAATATGTTGCCGGCGCCATAGGCCCGATGAACAAGACCCTGTCTTTATCCCCCGATGTAAATAATCCCGGGTTCAGGGCTGTAACCTTTGATGAAGTTTCTGATGCTTACTACGAACAAGTGAAGGGCCTTGTCGATGGCGGCGTGGACCTGCTTTTGATCGAAACGATTTTTGACACATTGAATGCAAAAGCTGCGATCTATGCCATCAAGAAATATTTCCGGGATACCAGAAAGCCGTCATTACCGATCATGATCAGTGGCACCATTACCGATGCCAGTGGCAGAACCCTGAGCGGACAAACCCTCGAAGCGTTTTATACTTCGGTGATGCACGCAAATCCCCTGAGCATTGGATTGAATTGTGCGCTTGGTGCGGAAGAAATGAGACCGCATATTGAAGAATTGTCGCAGATCGCCACCTGTTATACTTCCGCATATCCCAATGCCGGCTTGCCCAATGCCATGGGAGAATACGACGAACAGCCGGAAGAAACGGCTCATTTTATCGAAGAGTGGGCAGCCCAGGGTTTCGTAAATATTGTCGGCGGTTGCTGCGGAACCACACCGGATCATATCAAACACATAGCCGACCAGGTGAAAAAATTAAAACCAAGGGAATTGCCCATACTGGACGAAACTCTGGCATAGGAGGCAGCCGAAAGAAATTATATGGAAAGAGCAGTCATAAAACCGTATTTACGTTTAGCCGGACTGGAACCCCTGGTCATTCGCCCCGAGACCAATTTTGTCAACGTAGGCGAGCGCACCAATATTACCGGGTCGAAGAAATTTGCACGCCTGATCCGCGAGAACAGATACGAAGAAGCCCTGAGCGTGGCGAAGCAACAAGTGGAAAACGGGGCCCAGATACTCGACGTGAATATGGACGATGCCCTGCTTGACGGAGAGAAAGCGATGACTGATTTTCTCAATCTCATCCAGAGTGAACCCGATATCGCGAAGATCCCCATCATGATCGATTCTTCGAAATTTCACATCATTGAAGCCGGATTAAAATGTGTGCAAGGCAAATGCATTGTCAATTCCATTTCCATGAAGGAAGGCGAGGAGAAATTCAAAGAGCAAGCCATTATCTGCAAGAGTTTTGGTGCTTCGGTCGTCGTGATGGCTTTTGATGAAAAGGGCCAGGCCGATACGATGGAAAGAAAAGTGAGCATCTCCGAAAGGGCGTATACCATATTGACCGAAGAAGTAGGATACGATCCGGAGGACATTATTTTCGATCTCAATATTTTTGCCATCGCGACGGGATTGGAGGAGCACAATAATTACGGCGTTGATTTTATTGAAGCCACCCGGATCATCAAAAAAAAATATCCCTTGGTAAAAATCAGCGGAGGCGTGAGCAACCTTTCCTTTTCTTTCAGGGGCAATGAACCCGTAAGGGAAGCCATGCACAGTGTATTTCTGTTCTATGCCATCAAAGCAGGTATGGACATGGGCATCGTGAACGCGGGACAAATGATCGTATACGATGAAATTGAACCCGGCCTGAGGGAACTCTGCGAAGATGTGATCCTGAACAGGAACAATACGAACAATGAAGCCACCGAAAAATTGATCGTCTTTGCCGATACGGTGAAAGGCAAGGATAAAGAAGAAAAAAAAGACGAAGCCTGGCGAAGCGGCTCTGTAGAGGAGCGCCTGAAACATGCATTGGTCAATGGGATCACAGACTTCATCGAAACAGATACCGAAGAAGCGCGGTTAAAATATGCCAAACCCCTTGAAGTCATCGAGGGACCGCTCATGGCCGGCATGAATGTCGTGGGTGACTTATTTGGCAGTGGAAAAATGTTCCTGCCGCAGGTAGTCAAGAGCGCCCGGGTCATGAAGAAGTCCGTGGCCGTGCTGACTCCATTCATCGAAGAGGAAAAGAAAAGAAATCTCAATATAGACGGACAGCAGGTTGACCAAAAGGGAGCGCCAAAGATATTGCTGGCTACGGTAAAAGGAGACGTCCACGATATCGGTAAAAACATCGTTGGGGTTGTTTTGGGTTGCAATGGTTACGATATTATTGACCTGGGGGTAATGGTCCATGCAGATAAGATACTGGATACCGCCAAAAAAGAAGGCGTTGTGATCATTGGCCTGAGCGGACTGATCACACCTTCACTCGACGAAATGGTACATGTTGCCAGGGAAATGAAAAGAAGGGATTTCAGCGTGCCCCTGATGATCGGCGGAGCCACCACATCCCGCATGCATACCGCCGTAAGAATTGCACACGAATATGATCATGGCGTGGTTCATGTGCTTGATGCCTCCCGCAGTGTTACTGTTGCTGGTTCACTCCTGAGCAAGGACCAAAAACCCGCGTTCCTGAAAAACATCGGTACCGAGTATGCGAAATTGAAAGAGGATTTTAAGAACAAGAAATCCGGCAAACAATACTTGTCTTTTAAAGACGCCCGGCAAAACAGGATGCCCATCGATTGGGATCATTTTAAACCTGTAGTACCGGCATTCACCGGCATAAAAATATTCGATAATCACCCGGCGGAAGAGATCGCAGCCTATATAGACTGGCAGCCGTTCTTTATCGCCTGGGAACTGCATGGAAAATTTCCGCAGATCCTGACCGATCCGATCATTGGCGTAGAGGCAACCAAACTTTACAAGGATGCGCAATCGTTATTGAAAAAGATCATCGCCGAAAAATGGCTAAAGCCCCGGGGTGTAGTCGGCATTTGGCCGGCATCAGCCATCGCGCCGGATACTGTTGTGGTGAAGCAGGAGCGGGGAGATGTAAAACTGGAATTCCTTCGCCAGCAAATCAAGAAAGCTCCGGGTCAATACAATATGTCGCTCGCGGATTTTATAAAGCCTGGTACATCGGGATCCCCGCCAGATTATATTGGCGCTTTCACCGTAACCATCCAGGGCATTGAAAAACATATTGCCGCATTTGAAAAAGACCAGGACGATTACAATAAGATCATTCTCCAGGCCCTGGCCGACCGCCTGGCAGAAGCCTTCGCTGAGTGGTTGCATGCTAAGGTGCGCAAGGAATTATGGGGGTACGCAAAAGAAGAACGGCTTTCCAATGACCAGTTGATCGGTGAAGAATATTCGGGTATACGTCCTGCACCTGGTTACCCTGCCTGCCCGGATCATACGGAAAAAATAAAACTTTTTGACCTGCTCGGCGGAAAAGAGACGACAGGCATAACCCTTACTGAATCCCTCGCCATGTATCCTGCTTCATCGGTTTCAGGATGGTATTTCGCACACCCTGAAAGCAAGTATTTCGGGGTCGGTAAAATCGAGAAAGACCAGGTGATTGACTATGCGCAGCGCAAAGCAATGAGCCTGGAAGACATAGAAAAATGGTTGCGGCCGGTACTTGAGTACGAGACCTGACAGATCATCATTTTATGATTACCTTTGCGGCCGGTTTCATTAAATTATTTGTCCATACCAGTTCTATATGAATTCAATCAAATTACCTCTTGTACCCGTCTTGTGGATGTTCCTGCTTACTCCAATGCTCGTGCAGGCGCAAAAAAAGCAAAAAGAAAGAAAGGGAGAGTTTTATATTTCCTGGGGATACAATAAGGAATGGTATACACGCAGCAATGTGAAGGTGAATCAACCCGAATTAGGCAACCACTATACTTTTAAGAATATTGCCGGCCACGATCACCCCGGCTGGGATGATGGCATATTCAACAAGGCCATCAGCATTCCGCAATACAATTATCGCGTGGGATATATGTTCAACAGGAAAAAGGGGCTGGGATTTGAAATCAATTTCGATCACACGAAATTTATTTTTGCCGACCAGCAGGCACGCATGACCGGGATAAAGAACAGCAAACCGGTTGACAGCACAGTAGCCTTTAACGCCCCCAATGGATTTTTTTATTACCTGAACAATGGGGCGAATTTCTTACTCTTCAATATTGTAAAACGCTGGGAGGTATTTCACCTGCAAAATGAAAATCTGAACATCGAGTTCCTTGGCAAGGCAGGCATAGGCCCCGTAATCCCTCATGTTGAGAATAGTTTCTTCGGACAAAAGAACAATCCCCATTTTCAGTTTGGTGGATGGAATATCGGCATTGAAGGCGCGCTTCGCATCACGGTATTTAAATATGCGTTCCTGGAATACACCAATAAGTTCGATTACGCGCGCTATTCCGGCTTAACAGTATACAAAGGCACTGCGAAGCAGGCATTCGGCACCTACGAGATGATCCTGAATTTGGGTGCTACATTTCCTTTGTGAAAGCGGTTGTAACCCAGAAAGGTTATTATTTCTCAAATAGCCACCAAAGCTTTTTCTTTGGTTTCGCTGTAAAATTCTTCGAAATATAAGTGTTGATATGGCTCATGGCTTCGTCAACACTATCCGTCAGCAATACCAGAGACATATCCTCCTTTGAAATGGTTCCCTCCGCTGCCATGAATTCAATGTTCTGCATCAGCAACTGATAATATTCTTTGCCAAAAAGCACCATGGGAAATTGTATGATGCTCTTGGTTTGGATAAGGGTAAGTGTGTTGAAAAACTCATCCATCGTTCCGAATCCTCCCGGCATAACGACGAACGCATAGGAATATTTTAAGAGGATGACTTTGCGAACGAAAAAATACTCCGTTGTGACCCATTTATGCATGTAGTGATTTGGTTTCTGTTCAAAGGGCAGCCGGATATTGCAGCCCACCGACCGGCCACCATTTTCGAAAGCACCGCGGTTTGCCGCTTCCATAATGCCCGGTCCCCCGCCCGTCATGGTAGTAAATCCCATACCCGCGATCCGTTTTCCAAATTCCCGCGCAGCCTCATAGTACCGGCTCCCCTCTTTAAATCGCGCGGATCCAAAGACCGTGATGCATGGCCCGGCAAAATACAACACCCTGAATACTTTGATGAATTGCAGAAAGACCCTGCAGGCAAATAATAATTCATAGGTTCGGCTCTTGGGACCCTCTAAATAAACCGGCTCTTTGGGTGGAATGATCGGGTCTTGCTTGTCCATCATTAAATGTAAAATATTAAATGTAAAATCTAAAATGTAAAAGTGATATCGATAAACTTTACTTTTGCGTTCAGCATTTTACATTTAATATTTTACATTTCAGGCATGTCTTCCATTCGTATTTGCAGTTATAATGTTAATGGCATCCGGGCAGCCATAAAAAAAGGACTGATTGACTGGCTGAAGACCGATCCCGCTGATATTATCTGTCTCCAGGAAACCAAGGCTGAAAAAGAAAATGTCAATCACAAGGAATTTACCGACCTGGGATACTATGATTACTGGTTTAGCGCTCAAAAAAAAGGATACAGCGGCGTAGCTGTCTTCTCAAAAATTAAACCAGATCATGTTGAATACGGCACCGGTCATAAAGTGAGCGACGATGAAGGACGTGTTTTACAATTGGATTTTGGCGATATCCGGTTGATCAATGCCTATTTTCCATCTGGCACTTCCGGAGAGGAACGTCAGGCCTTCAAATATCTTTGGCTTGATGAATTCTATCGATACCTGGACACGCTGAGAAAAAAATATCCAAAGCTGATCCTTTGCGGTGATTACAATATCGCCCATAAAGAAATTGATATCCATGATCCGAAGGGGAACAAAAACTCTTCGGGCTTTCTTCCCGAAGAAAGAACCTGGATGGATAAATTCATCGGCAATGCCTGGATCGACAGCTTCCGTCATTTTCATCCGGATCCCCATCGTTACAGCTGGTGGAGTCAGCGTTTTCCCACGGTACGCCTTCAAAATAAGGGATGGCGGATTGACTATATCAGCGTGACCGACAACCTTGGCAATAACCTGCTCAGCGCCGACATCTATCCCGATGTCAGGCACAGCGATCATTGCCCGGTTTTTTTAGAAATTGTGAAATAAGAAAGTGGCTAATTTTACTTTCTTATTTCTTATTCCTTATTTCTTATTTTCCATGATCGTCTATAACATCTCCACTAAAGTGCCCTGGTACATTTCGGATGAATGGCTCATCTGGCAGCAGGAGGAATATATTCCCGAAATCATGCAGTCAAATCTTTTTGACGACTATAAAATATACCGGATCATGGACCTGGAGGAGGATGAAGGTCCAACATACACTGTTCAATATTTTACTTCCGATAAAGAAAGGTATCAGCAATACATTGAGGAATTTGCGCCCATCCTTCGCGAAAAAGCTTTCGCGCGATGGGGAAATCAATTGCTGTCGTTCCACTCTGCAATGGAGCTTGTGAACTAATTGTGGAAAAGAAACATTAATTGAGCTTCACCCGGAAAATTGTTGTACATTCCTTTCAAACCCTTTGCCGATGGGCCTTTCAGCCAATCCCCTGAAACCCAGGCCAGGACCGGGTTTCCATTTAGCTTTAACATTTCGTTAATTTCCCCGTTTGCTGCAATCCTTATCCCGTGCGAGTTATAACGATTTGTGCCCATTGTAAAAAAATTTTGTTGGTTGTAAAAAGCGGGTATATTTGTTGTTGTTTAAAAAACAAAAAAATCACACTATGAACAAAGCTGAATTAATCGCAAAGATTGCCGACGATGCAGGCATTACAAAAACTCAGGCTAATGCAGGTCTGGATTCTTTTGTAGAAGCAGTTACCAAGACCCTCAAGGGTGGCGGTAAAGTTACTCTGGTAGGTTTCGGAACTTTTTCTGTTTCCAAGAGGGCAGCGCGCAATGGCCGTAATCCACAAACTGGTGCTGTTATAAAAATCAAAGCTAAAAAAGTAGCTAAGTTCAAAGCAGGTAAGGAATTGTCTGCCAAATTATAATGCTGCGCCAACCACTGCATTCAAAAGCTCCGGCACTTCGATGAATCGACCTCCGGAGCTTTTATTTTTCCGCAACTGGCCGAATTGAATGATCTTTGCACACTAAAATTTATATTACCATGGGAAGAGGAGATAAAAAAACCAAAAAGGGAAAAATATTTAAAGGCTCATTTGGTAAAAGCAGGCCGGCTCATCCGAAGAAGGCTGCAACGAAGAAAAAAGAAACCAAATCCTGATCACTCATTACGCAGTGCTTTCACAGGATTTGACATGCCCGCCTTGATTGCCTGGAAACTCACCGTAAATAAGGCTATCAACAATGCCCCTGCACCGGCAATAGCGAAAACCCACCATTCGATCGAGATCCGGTAAGGATAACTCTGCAGCCAGCTGTGCATGGCCCAATAACCAAGTGGAGCTGCAATGACAAATGCCATCAGTACCAACATCAAAAAATCTTTGGAAAGCAACCTGGCTATTTCTGCTACGGATGCACCCATCACTTTGCGTACGCCAATTTCCTTGGTTCTGTTCTCAGCCATATAACTGGATAGTCCGAATAAACCTAAACAGGAGATGCTGATGGTCAGCAGGGCAAACAGGCTGGCCAAGGTAGCTGTGCGCTTTTCATCATTGAACTTTTTTTCATACTCCGAATCTGCGAAATGATAATTCATTTCATAGCCGGGATTGTATTGCTTAAATATCTTTCCAATCGTGGCAATATTTTTTTCAGTAGGATTTTTATCATTCAGCTTCATGTGGATCACATTGAACCAGCCTTTGGCTCCCGCGATGAAGATGGGTTCCGTAGGTTTGAAGGGCGAGTTAAGAATAAAATCTTTGATCACCCCCACGATATGCCATTCCTGGCCTATATCCCTTACCGTTTGGCCGATCGGATCTTTAAAGCCCATGACCCTGACAGCCGATTCATTCAGCAGCGCTGCGTTCGAATCGGTCACGAACTCCTGCAGGTTGAGGTCTCTTCCCTGCAGCAACTGGAACCCCATGGTCTTCACAATGCCATCATCAGCAATAAACCGGTTGATCACGGTCTTGTCCTGCGGATCTTTTCCCTGCCATTGTATGTCCCAGGTATTGCTCCATCCCTCCGTGACCGGCGCGCTGGTTTTGGTCACTGCGACCGCTGCTCCCGAGGCAAGCACGTCGTGCTTGATCATCATATAATTTTTTTCAACGATCCCTTCCATAAAATGATAGATCAGGTGATCCCGGGAATAGCCAGCCTGTCTGCTCTGTGCTTTTTCGATTTGCTGCCTGACAATTATCGTGGCGATAATGAGTACGATCGCGAAGGTAAATTGGCCGATGACTAAAATCTTTCTCGGACTGATCAACGCGTTGGCTGCTTTAAAAGCCCCTTTCATGACGCTCGCTGGACGAAAAGAGGACAGATAAAGTGCAGGATAACTTCCAGCCAATATTCCAGTAAATAAAACAAATGCAAAAGCAGCCAACCAGAAATTGATGCTGGCGTAATCCAATTGGAGTTCCTTGTCTACGAGCTTACTGAATGATGGAAGAAATAATTCAACGATAAACAACGACAGGATTCCGGCAATCAACGTAAATAAAACGGATTCGCCCAGGAACTGACCGACCAGCGATCCGCGCTGTGCCCCAATCACTTTTCGTATGCCAACTTCTTTTGCGCGCTTTTCGCTCCGGGCGGTGCTTAAATTCATGAAGTTGATACAAGCAATGAGGAGGATGAATCCCGCAATAATCGAAAAAAGGCGAACGATCTCGATGCGTCCCCCGTTGGTTTCTTTTCCATTCTCGAAAACGCCATGAAGATAGAGCCGTGAAAAGGGATAAAGAAAGGTTTCTATTTTCGGATCATTCTTGTCATATTTTTTTCGCAGGTTTTTGATCTTGGGTTCAATAGAGGACAGTGCAGCTCCTGGTTTCAGCATCACGTACGTGGCAGCGTAGTTATTCCCCCAATTCTGTTGATCATCCCCGTTCACGCGCAAGTATGCGGTGGGCAGCAGGAATTCGAATTGAAAGCGGGTATTTTTTGGCCGGTCTTTGAGCACGCCCGAAATGCTAAAATTATCCCTGTTATCCACCCTAACGGTCTTGCCTATTGGATCTTCATCGCCAAATAAACGCCTGGCAAATGCTTCCGTTAGGACCATGGAATAGGGACTATTGAGGACTGTGGCAGGATTTCCCTTCAAGAGGGGGAAATTAAAAATCTGAAGAAAATTCGAATCGACGATATTGCCAATGACGGATATTTTCTTCTCTTTATAAACGAACTGAACCGGCGATTGAAAATCCACGCGCACCGAATAGGCTACTTCAGGATAATCCAGTTCTATGGCCTTCGCCATCGGGGCCGGCGTACTTGGCCAGCAATTAATCTTACCATCCTGGTCATACCTGTTATAGACCTGGTAGACCCGGTCTTCGTTTTTGTAGAACTGATCATAAGTTACTTCATACCGGATCCACAACAGGATCAGGGTCGCTGCCGCCATTCCAATCGAAAGTCCTGCAATATTGATAATGGAAAAACTTTTCTTCCTGATTAGATTTCTCCAGGCGATGATGAGATAATTCCTGATCATAAAACGCAGTTGTTGGTTTTCACCGGTTTTTGACGCAAAGGCAATGCCTGATCATTTCAAATTGACAACCAGCAATATGCGGAAATGGCAACAATAGCCCTGTTCGTTTTCGATACAGTATATGTCCTATTATACGCGGGACGATGCTAAGGTGCCAGTCTTTCGATCGACCATTGTCCTCCTTCTTCCAACCCATACTGGATGCGGTCGTGCAGGCGGTTGGGCCTTCCCTGCCAAAATTCGATCGTGATGGGCTGAACGCGGTAACCACCCCAGTGAGGCGGACGTTGAATCGTTCTTCCATCAAACTGATCCCGAAATTTCATTTCTTTTTCCTCCAGCCAGTCCCGGCCAGGGATGACCTGGCTTTGCGGGGACAACCAGGCGCCGATCTTACTTCCCTCGGGCCGGCTGCTAAAATAGGCGTCGCTTTCCGCGGCATCCAATTTTTCAACGATCCCGGTTATGCGCACTTGTCTTTCCAATTCCTTCCAGAAAAAAACAAGGCATGCCCTTGGATTTTCGCGAAGCTGCAGCCCTTTAAAGCTATTGTAGTTGGTAAAGAACTTGAAACCACGGTTATCCATGCCTTTCAGTAATACGATCCTGGCAGACGGTATGCCGTCCTGCGATGCAGTGGCCAGGGTCATCGCATTCACTTCTTCAATCTGGCTGGCCATGGCGTGCTGCCACCATTTATCGAACTGAACGAAAGGATCGGGCGCCACATCTTTTTCTGACAATGATTGCAGTTTGTATTCTTTTCTTATTTCGGCGATGGAAGACATGTTGATTTTTTCGGATCCTAAATGTACCAAAAAAGAAAGACTCCCACCGAGGGGAGCCTTCTTCTAAAACCACTATGATTGCCACGTCACTATTGACCAGGATCGTTTTGATAATCCCGCCGCTCGGGCATTGCCCTGGAAAGCATCGCTTCCATTTCGCTGATGCGCCTTAACTGGCTTTCCAGTTTTTTGTTGTGTTCGGATACTTCTTGCAAATCCCTGTTCAATTCTTCCAGGAAAGCCGTTTTCTTCTGCAATTGCTGGCGCTGGAAATTTGCCTCTCTCAATTTATCCTCTGTATCCGATAATATCCTGCTCAGACGCTGATTTTCGTCCCACAAAGAAATCTGCCGTGTTTTTACTTCGTCAAAGTCTTTTGTAAGTTTAAAATACGAATCGTGCAGTTCTTCATAGTCGATGCTCCGGCTGTGGGGCTGGGCCAGGTGGGCTTCCAGTCTTTGTAATTTATCCTGCAATACATTGAACTCAACATACGCCTTTTCCATGCGTTCGCTGATCTCATCCGTCAACCGTTGCTGCTGACGGATATGAGTGATCTCCACGTCCTTTTCGCTAAGTTCCTTTCGCAGGGAATTGATTTGTTCATGCAGTTGTTCGTTGACCTTGTGAAGCTCAAGGTATTTTTTTTCTGATTCCTTCAGCAACTGTATTTGTTCCAGCAGCCGGTTGATGTGTTGATTGTGCTGCTGTAAATTTTCCTGGGCGGATTTTAACTGGGAGAGGTAGTTAAATGAACCAGGCGAACCAAGGTCCTCCGGCTCTGCTATAGGTTTCTGCTGAAGGATCTTATACTTTTTCTGCAGTTCCTCCAGTTCTATCGTCATGATTTGCTCATTCTCCCTGGATTCGGCCAGGCGTTCCCGTAATTGCTCCTGCACCTTTTCCTGCATGTCCATATCATTGTAGTACTTGAGCTTCCAGTTGTCATTCTCACTGATGCCGTCTTCGGCATGAGACTGTTCAATCCTGATGGATTTTCTTGTATTCCAGAAAAAATGAAGGGTGAAACCGAGGATCAGTGCGCCAAGGAGAAATATAATAATCTCCGGCAGTCTCACGGTTAGTTGAAATCCAAGTATTAGAGGCCATGTTTTCATAACGGTTCGGAATGATCTTTACCAAACTGAATCAGTCGGGGGTTTTCCGGATTAAAAGGGTGCAGGTTTCTTAAGGGATGGTTGGAAAAGAAGAAGGGTATTAAAAGCCACTGTATTCGTGGCATTACAGAGCTGACAAAATACAAAGTTTTCCCCATTCCTGCAACTGTGGATGAATTATTTGCACCTAATTAATTATCAACTACTTACAATAGTTCCGACATTTTCTCCGTTGACTACCTTCATCAGGTTCCCCGGTTTGTTCATGTTAAAAACAATAATAGGGAGATTATTTTCCATGCAAAGCGTGAAAGCCGTCATATCCATGACCTTGAGATTTTTGGAGATGCATTCCTGAAAAGTTAACTTTTCAAATTTCTGTGCGTTGGCATCTTTTTCGGGATCGGCAGTATAAATGCCGTCTACGCGGGTCCCCTTGAGGATGACGTCGGCGCTGATTTCTATGGCGCGCAGGGAACCGGCCGTATCCGTTGTAAAATATGGATTGCCCGTTCCCGCACCGAATATCACCACCCTGCCTTTTTCTATGTGGCGGATGGCCCTTCTGCGAATATAGGGCTCCGCAATCTGTTCCATCTTGATGGCGCTTAACAACCTCGTATATACGCCAATTTTTTCCAGTCCCGCCTGCATAGCCATGCCATTGATCACCGTAGCGAGCATACCCATGTAATCACCATGCGCACTTTCAATTCCCGTTTCACTTTCGTTCATACCGCGGTAAATATTTCCACCCCCGATCACAATCGCCACTTCCACGCCGATATCGATGAGCCCTTTTACATCCTGCGCATATTGGGCGATAACCTGGTTATCGAAACCAAAAGCCTTATCTCCCATCAGGGCTTCTCCGGACAATTTCAGAAGAATGCGTTTGTATTTGGCTGGCATGATTAAGTTTGTTGATAGTTAGGAAACCAGGAACGGCACCGCAAAGAAAGAATTTTTCCGGCAGATGGAAAAGCATAAAAAAAGGAGAGCGAACACTCTCCTTTTTTCTTAACCCAACTGAACCCTTTTGAATTGAACTGCTTTTACGGCAGGATCAATACTCTTCAGGTAATCTCCGACGGTTTTGGCGGAGTCCTTTACAAAGGACTGGGCCAACAAAGTATTTTCTTTAAAAAAGGCGTTCAACTTGCCGACGGCGATCTTGTCGATCATCTCTTCGGGCTTGCCCGCCATTTTCGGATCATTCTTGATTTGATCTGTTACGATAGCTTTTTCCCTGGCCACCACCTCTGCCGGAACGGATTCAGGGTCTATGGCCACCGGGTTCATGGCTGCAATCTGCATTGCGAGATCCCTTCCTGCTTCAAGGATGGCAGGAGCATTTTTTGACATGCCGATCAGCACACCCATCCTGTAAGCCCCATGAATATAAGCCGCCACTGCTTCGGCATCGATTCTTTCAAACCTGGCCAATTGTATTTTCTCTCCAATCTTGGCCACCTGGTCATTGATCTTATCTGCAACAGTGGCTCCGCCTAAAGATGCATTCAGTAATTCTTCCAGTGACTTCACATTATTCTTTACCGCTACTTCCATGATGCTCTGGGCAAAATCAACGAAATCGGAGTTTTTAGAAACAAAATCCGTTTCGCAGGCCAGCGTAATGATGAAGCCGGTTTTATTATCTGCCGTTGTTCTGGCAATGATCACGCCTTCTTTAGCTTCCCTGTCGCTGCGCAAGGCGGCGACCTTCTGCCCTTTTTTCCGAAGGTAATCGATGGCTTTTTCAAAATCACCGTCACTTTCCACCAGGGCCTTCCGGCAATCCATCATGCCTGCACCCGTCGTTTGGCGCAGCTTGTTTACTTCTGCTGCAGTAATTGTTGTTGCGGTTGACATATAATAAATACTTTTTTGAGTTTGAATAATTAAAAAGCAGTTAATCTGATCAGATCCTTGCGATTTACTATCAATTCGGTTTCGCGAACAAAATCAAATGGAATGGAGCTGTTTATCTTGCTCCTGTACGCCTGGGTGAGTTCGGAATACGACGTTTGGGCTGATGTCCACCCCCTCTCACTTTTTCTCCCCTTGCACGGGCAGCTTCAGCTTCGGCTTCGGCCTGCAACCGGGCGGCCTTCTTTTCATTATCATCCGTTGAAACATCTTCCACGTCTTCTTCCTTGGCAGCCATTCTTTCTGCAAGTCCTTCAGAAACAGCAGCGGCAATATAATTCACGATGATGGCAATGGATTTGGTGGCATCGTCATTCGAAGGAATGGCGAAATCCACTTTATTGGGATCGCAGTTGGTATCTACCATACCAAAGGTGGTGATGCCCAAACGTTTTGCTTCGGCCAGCGCGATATGCTCATGACCGATATCGATGATGAATAGTGCAGCGGGTACACGTCCCAGTTGGGCAATACCCCCCAATACTTTTTCCATTTTATCTTTGTCCCTCGCGAGAGTCAGGCGTTCCTTCTTCGTAATGCTGTCGAAAGTACCGTCATTCAGCATCTTGTCGATGCTTTGCATTTTCTTCACGCTTTTACGAACGGTATTGAAATTGGTCAGCATACCACCCAGCCAGCGTTCGGTTACAAATGGCATGTTGATCTTTTTGGCGCATTCGGTAACGATCTCTTTGGCTTGTTTCTTGGTGCCCACAAACATGATCTTCTTACCGCTCTTGGCAACCTGCTTCAGTGCGGCGGCGGCTTCCTGAAGACTTTCGGTCGTTTTGTTCAGATCGATGATATGAATTCCTTTCTTCTCAGCGAAGATGTAAGGAAGCATTTTAGGATTCCACTTCTTACGCAGGTGACCAAAATGTACACCGGCTTCCAACAACTGTTGCTGTAATGAAGTATTATTTTCCATTGTATTGATTTGATGATATTTTGTGAATCTAATATTAACGCTTGCTGAACTGGAAGCTTCTCCGGGCTTTTTTACGGCCTGGTTTCTTGCGCTCCACAGACCGCGGGTCGCGACGCAACAAGCCGGCTGCCTTCAGCGCCGGACGAAACTCTGCATTAACTTCGAGCAATGCGCGGGCGATTCCCAGCTTACTGGCTTCAGCCTGTCCTTTCATTCCTCCACCTGCAGCATTGATTTTTATATCGTATTTATCCAGGCCATCCACCGTTTTTAACGGCAGTTCCACCTGGTTTTGCAGGTAGGCTAGGGCGAAATACTGTTTATAGTCTTTGTCGTTAATCACAATCTTGCCGTCGCCCCTTGTCAAAAAGACCCGGGTAACAGCTTCCTTGCGACGGCCAATGGCATTTTTTTGCTTTTCCATGTATACAGAAAATTAGAAGTTTAATGTTTGAGGTTTCTGTGCAATATGCGGATGTTCGGAGCCGGCATAAACGAAGAGTTTTTTGAACATCTTGCGGCCCAGGCGATTCTTGGGAAGCATTCCCTTTACCGCTCTTTCCACAACTACTTCAGGACGACGTTTCAATAAACTTTTGGCAACCTCTTCTTTCTTTCCGCCGGGGTAACCAGAGAAATTAATGTAAACCTTATCATCCATCTTGTCGCCGGTAAAAGTTACTTTGTCGGCATTGATGAATATCACAAAATCGCCACAGTCGACGTGTGGGGTGTAATAAGCCTTGTTCTTACCGCGCAGCACGGCTGCGATCCTGGCGCAAATGCGACCAACGGTTTGATTAGCACCGTCTACAACATACCAGTTGCGTTGAACGGTAGCCTCGTTCGCGTGTTTGGTGGTGAAATGTAATTTGCTCATTGTATTTTAAAATGGACCGCAAAGGTAGGTCTATATTGCTTTTACTTCCAAGAAAAATGGGGCATTTTTTTAACATACCTTTGCAACATATTGATTATCAATAATTATTTTGTACCCTATTAAAAATGATCAATTGATCAAGCCCTGATTTTATTAATTTAGCTCATGTCTATTCATAAACTTGGCCGCAATGAATTCGGAGATCCGGGCAATGCTGGTCACCTGATGTCCATTGAAGATGCGCATGCGCTCCTGAATGATTGGGTTAGCAATGACCGGCTTCGATTGCATATGCGGCAGGTGGCTGCCCTCATGAAAGCCTGGGCCATTGAAAAGGAAGCCGCTGATGAAACTACTGCGCGCAAATGGGAGCTCGCCGGCTTATTGCACGATGCCGATTGGGAAAAATATCCCGATGACCATTGCCGCATCATCATAGAAAAACTTGAAAGCCTGGATATTGATCCCGAGATCATCCATTGTATTGCCTCCCACGGTCCGGCTTATTTCGGTGTTGAACCGGTCAGCCATATGGACAAAATGATCTATGCCTTTGATGAATTGTCGGGCTTCGTTCATGCCTCAGCGTTAATCAGGCCGACAAGATATGATGGGATGGATGTAAAAAGCGTATTAAAAAAACTCAAGACCGCTTCTTTTGCAGCCCAGGTAAACAGGGAAGATATTTCGGATGCCATCGCGCGTATTGACATTTCGCTGGAGGAGCTAATAGAATTTATCCTCCTGCATCAAAAAGATGTCGCATGAGTCCTTATTGGTCTTTAAATCTCATCACGCGCGCACTATCATTATTACGGGCTATTATGAATGACTGTCTCCCCCCAATGCTGATCTTTTGAATATGCCTGGCCTGCCCAGTAATCTGCAGGCCATTGAGGCTCTCAACGGAAAAATTCCCATGACCCTTGTTCAATAAGATCGTTCCGAAATCCGCATCGTACCTGCCCATTTGGGTATTGTTTTCATAATAATTCCCGACCAGCAATATATCCGGCAAATCATCATCATTCGCATTAACCACCACGGCATCCTTATATGGCGTAAACTGTGCTTCCCAGGGCAATTCTTGCAAAGTAAAATTAAGATTACCCTTGTTGATCAAAAGTACATTAGGGAAATAGTCAGCTGTAAGAACCTGCGACTGTAAAAGTTTTTCCTTTCCAAACAAATCTTCTATAGATGCCCTGGCAAAATCTTCAGCATAAAGAAATTTCTTATCCAGAACCGGTATTTGCTTTCCCAACTCTGCTTTGGTGGCAAATGGAATTTCGCGGCCGCCTGAATAAAAGGTAAGCACTTGTTCTTTTTTTCCATTGTCATCAAAATCGTTATAGTATAGCCTTACCGGTTGCTCCTTTGAAGCCCTGAGCCTGCTGTTCTTCCCAAGGTTTCCGGCTATCAGGTCAATATTTCCATCATTGTCAATATCCACTGGTAATACAAAATTCCACCAGCCTTTTTTATCTGTGATGATCTTTTTGGTAAACACCCCCTTATTATTCACAAAAGCAATAATCCCTCCCCATTCCAGAGTAACAATCAGGTCCTTTTCGCCGTTCTTGTCGAGGTCAAACCAAACGGCATTCGTAACAAATCCGATCCGTTCCAAATCCTTTGCATGAGCAGCTGTAACATCTTTGAACTTACCCTTTCCGTCATTTTGCAATAAATATGATCTGGGGATCTGTCCGTAGTTGGCCGGCACGGACCTTCCTCCAATGAATAAATCAGGATAGCCATCACCGTTAAAATCGTAAGGTATTACGCAGGATGCATTCACAAGTAAGTTGTCAAAAGAACCTTCCAACTTCTTTAGATGCATTTTCCCGTCGTTCAAATATACCCTTGGCTTGAGGTGCGGATCGCTGCCGTAATACTCATCACCTCCGCTGGCCACCACCAAATCGGCATATCCATCCTTGTTCACATCCACCCAACAGGCATCAATATCCTCATAGAGGCTGTCGGTTTCCATTGAGGATTGTGCAGATCGATAAAATTTTCCATTGGCCTGCTGCATAAAAACCGCATTTTTTTTTCCTTTGGAAGAACCAATAAAAACATCTTCAAGCCCATCCTGGTTCATATCCCCGACTGCAAGTGCAGGTCCATCTGTTGATATCATATGTGGAATAAGAATCTCGCGTTCAAATTCTGCAAAAGCATTTTCCTGGTGACGATATTGCAGATTAACTTCATCTGTAACATCTATCATGCGCTTTGTAGGGTTTTTTTTGTATGACCTGATGACATCATAATTGAATTTGGGTAGATGTTCATGATACTGAAATACAAGATGGGCCGAGTCTTTATTCAACTGAATTCTCTGAAACGAATTATCCGGCCAGATGAGAAAGGCAGAATCGACAATCGTGTTATTTAAGCCGATATGGATGGGTATTTCAGTACTGGACAGGTATCCATGCACGGGATATTTTTCATAGTTGCGGATCGACCCATTCGCAAACAGAATGACCTTAGCTCCCAGGGCATTCACATTGGCCGAAGGTCCCTTCAATTTTATATCCACATAGGATTTGACTTTGCCGTCATTGCTCTTATTTTGATAAAGAAAGGCGGCATTCTCAATATTGTTTACCGCAATGTCAAGATCTCCGTCATTGTCAAAATCCGCATAAACAGCTCCATTGGAATAAGAGGGTTTGTCCCCGCTGATCTCATTTGCCAGGTCATTAAAGATCATATTGCCTGCGTTCAAAAACAATTTATTAGGCACTTTAACTTTGGGAAATTTATCTGTCAGTGCCATATCCCTTTCATCCAGGTTGTGATTCTTTATTTTAGATTGAATTTCCAGGTTGGAAGCAAAATTGATGTAATCAATATCATTCAGTCTTTTTTGTATGCCGTTGCTTATGAAAATATCCTTTAATCCATCATTGTTAAGATCCACCCATAGTGGGCACCAGGACCAGTCTGTGGCGTACATATTTGCATATAAACCAATCTCGCTGAACATGCCGTTCCTCCGGTTGTATTGAAGATTATTGCGCGTATATTGATAGTTGTATCCATAACCCAGCTTATACTCAAAGATATCATAGGAGTCTTCGCCTTCCGATTTTTTGAGAATATAGGGATCGTAGGGCATCATATCTACGGTCATGATATCCGGATATCCATCATTGTTAGCATCCGCAATATCCACGCCCATGGAAAACTGGCTGGTATGCATCATACGTTCAGGCAGTTCCTCCTTAAAGCTTCCATTGTGCTGATTAATATAGAGGTAATCATTTTCATAAAAATCATTGCCTATATATAGATCAGGGTAGCCGTCGAGGAGAATATCTGACACAGAAATCCCTAAACCGTACCCTATAACGGAGCTGTGTATCCCCGATTGGCGCGTAACATCCGTAAACTTATTGCCGTCATTTCTATAGAGGCGGTCTCCCGAAAGAGGATTGAATGTTTTTAACATGCTATCACGAACGCCGAATGTACCGTTTTGATGGATGGTATGATTTAACAGGTACATGTCCAGGTCTCCATCCATATCATAATCAAAAAATACAGCCTGGGTGCTGAATCCGGAAAAATCCAACCCGTACTCCCTGGCTTTATCTTCATAATGTGGAACGCCATTCTTATCAATCCCCTGGCATACCAACAGTAGATTGTGGCTGTTGAGCATCTCGTGCTTGCCTACCCGGCATATATAAATATCCAATAAACCGTCATTATTGATATCAATAACGGAAACACCGGTAGACCAACCTCCATCAGCTGGAATGGCGGCGGCCAAAGTAACATCCTTAAAATGCAGATTTCCGGTGTTGAGATATAGTTTGTTCTGGCCCTGGTTGGACGCAAAAAAAAGATCGATCAACCCATCATTATTGAAATCGCCTGCTCCCACGCCCGCTCCGTTGTAAAAGTACGCATACTTAAATACGTTAAATTGCGGAGTGGACGTGATTTTATTGGTAAAATCCAGTCCTGTTTTGTCTTCATTGAGCAGCTCAAACATTGCAGGGGGCTTGACTCCACCATTTTCATGACTGCAACCGCACGAAAGAAATACCCAGCCCAGGAAACAAAAAAAAATATGATTCTTCATATCGTATAGGTATAACTGACCGGGATCTTCCTTTGAACTGCCCATTGCAGAGCCTATTCTTCCGTTCAAACATATTCTTTTCCAGAAATTTATGGTACTAAAATAAACCATAACTTTGGTTTATAACCTAAAACAGGACTAATTTGCTTGGCCTTTTTTTTCCCTTCTTACATCATATTCGTTTTTCTTTTTTATTGTTTGCATGCCTGTTTTTCTTTTGTCTGCAGGCATCTTCACAAAACTTTGAATTTACGGGAAAGGTGATTGACTTTGATACCAAAACGCCCGTGCAGGGTGTAACGGTCAGTATTCCATCCATAAAAAAAAATATGATAACCGACAAGGAAGGCATTTTTCGCTTGTCGGTTCCTGAGGGTGACTATAATTTTGTTTTCAGTTCGGTTGAATATAGAACCTTAAAGCTGATCATCCCTATCCCCTTCAAATTGAGCATAACCATAGATCTCAAGAAAAGACCTCCGGTAGAATTGCCAGAGCTCACCGTTGAATCCAGAAAAAAGAATGCTAATGTATCCGATGCAAGGATGAGTACTATAAATATAAACCTGGCACAGTTAAAGAAAACACCACTGCTATTTGGTGAAGCTGATATTTTGAAAGCGCTCACTTTACAAACAGGTATTACTACCATTGGGGAAGGTGCAGGCGGCTTCAGTGTCAGAGGCGGAAATACTGATCAGAACCTTGTTTTGGTGGATGGTGCCCCGCTTTTTAACACTTCGCACCTGCTTGGTTTCTATTCCAGCATCAGTCCTGAGGCAGTCCAGGATTTTACGCTATATAAAGGAGCAATTCCTGCTTCATATGGAGGAAGATTGTCTTCGCTGGCCAATCTTAATGTGAAACCCGGGAACGATAATAAGATCCGTTACGGATTCAGCGTCAGCCCGATCAGCCTGCACGCTTTTGTGGATGGCCCGATCAAAACTAAAAAATTGACCTTCTCGGCCGATGGACGCATCGCTTACCCCAGGTTTCTGATGAGTGTTTTTCCGGGATCTGTCAGCAACAGCAGTGCATTTTTTTATGATGCTGTAGGAAAACTTGTTTACCGGTTTAATTCTAAAAACCAGGTTTCGGTTGCATTGTACAGGAGCTATGATGAATTTAAGTTTCCCGGGGATACCAGTTATGCCTGGCAATCCAACATTATTGCTTTAAACGGAAGATCGCAGCTCACTAAAAAATGGTCTCTTCTATATAATGGCAATATCAGCTATTTTTCTTCGGACATCAACGGGAATCAGCACGGTTACGAATTCAGGTTGCGGAGTACTATCCAGAACAACGAAGCCAAGGCCAGTCTCCATTTTCAGGCTACCGAGAAAATTTATTTTGAGGCTGGCTTCAATTTTATCAGGTACACCGTTTCGCCAGGTAATCTAAACCCAACGCATGCCGTTTCAAAAATAAATCCCACCAGTTTAGAGAAGGAATATGGCGATGAAACGGCTGGCTTTGCACTTGCCCATTTTGATATTTCAAAATCCATCGTATTGGAAGCTGGCATCAGGCATTCCAACTTTTCATACAAAGGACCGCATACCATCTATCATTATGCGCCGGGCCAGCCAGCGACACCAGAAACGATCACAGACAGCACACAATATCAAAAAGGCCAGACCATACAACAATACCAGGGATGGGAACCCAGGCTATTGCTTAAGATCGGACTGAATGATGAAACATCGGTCAAGCTGAGCTATACCAAAACACGGCAGTATCTTCAACTCATTTCTAATACGATTGCCATAACGCCGATCGACTATTGGAAAATGAGCGATCCTTCGGTAAAGCCGGCCGAAGCTGACCAGTATGCGGCCGGAATATTCAGGAATTTTCATAATGATGATATCGAAACTTCCGTGGAGGGATTCTATAAAATTTCCGACAACCTTATTGATTATAAGAATGGTGCGTCGCTCTCGATGAATCGATATATTGATGCCGATTTACTTCCGGCAAAGGGCAAGTCATACGGCGTTGAATTTAACCTGAGAAAACCAGTGGGAAAATTTACCGGCCAGCTGGCGTTTACCTGGTCAAGGGCCTTGATTGCAGATGTCTCTCCATACGCGAGCGAACAGGTAAATAAAGGGGATTATTATCCTTCCGCATATGACAGGCCCGTTAACCTGAGTCTTACCGGCGGAATGAAAATGGGAAAGGGATGGACTTTCGGAATGACCTTTGTATACATCACGGGCCGTTCATCCACTTACCCGGATGGAACCTATATTATGAATAACACGGTCATTACAAATTTTTCGGCAAGGAATGCCGACAGGCTCAAAGATTATGACAGGTTGGATATTTCCTTTTCTCATGATTCGAGACGTTTTCCGGAACAGAAGAATTATGCGGTTATTAATTTTTCTCTTTACAATGTTTATGCAAGGAAGAATCCCTATTCCATCTATTTCCAAAGGAGTGGCGCTGTGCTCAATTCTTATGAACTGTCGGTATTGGGAACAATGATTCCATCAATTACACTAAATCTCTTTTTTTAGCATCTTATGAACTCTTCTTTTAATAAATTCTTTTTTGGATGGCTGGTATTGATTGCTGTTTCCTGTGTAAGGACAGTGACTGTACCCATCCGGAATGTAGCTCCCATCCTGGTAGTGGAAGGAATGGTAACCAACGAAGCACCTCCGTATAATATTCGCCTTAGTTATTCCGGCCAATTCAAAAATATCTACGATGATTCTGCGATTCATTATATCAACGATGCCCAGGTGAGTATTAAGGATGATTCAGGTGATTCTGTTTCCTGCGCCCTGGTCAGCGACGGAAACTATGAAACCACGGATTCAACTTTTGTGGGGATTGCCGGCCGGTCATACATATTGACCATAAGATTATCCAATGGCAAGACCTATATTTCGAAGCCGGCAAGAATGGAAGCTGTTGTACCCATCGACAGCATATCGGTAATATATGACAATTCGATCGGGGATATCCGTCCCACACAATTTATCATTTCTGCCAATGCACAGGATCCGCGCGGCGTTCAGAACTACTACCGCTGGACTGCTTATGGATATATCCCCAGGAAATCGGTTGGAGATGATTGTGAACCGCCCGGCGCTCCACCCGGCAACTGCTATCCCTATTTGTGCCAGTGCCACGCGCTTTGTGAACAATTATTGATAAATGACCAGGTAAATATTTTATCGGATAAGTACATAGATGGACAGAATATCCAACAACCCGTTTTTTATTCGCCTGTTTACTGGCACGGCAAACATTTCATAGAGATTAAGCAGCAATCGCTGAGCCAGTCGGACTATCAATACTGGCAAAGGTACCTGGAACAGACGAACAGGACGGGCAGCATCCTTGATCCCCTTCCTTCTTCCATAATAGGCAATATTTACAACGCATCCGATTCCGCCGACCTCGCGCTAGGACTGTTCTCCGCCACGGGGATCGTTACCAAAAAGGTCACGATTTTACCCTTTTTCCTTCAGGATTACTTATTGATTGGTGTGGCAGCAACATACATATTAAATGGAGATTGTCATTTCGTTTTTCCCAATTCCCTTCCCGACGATGCAGACGCTCCGGGATGGGAAACTGCACAGCTAATTGAAATGAAAACAGCTAATTGAAATGCGGTAAACTTAAATCGACTCTAAATCTCTATTTTTAGCAACTTATGAACCCCTCTTTTAATAAATTCCTTTTTGGAGGGCTGGCACTGATTGCTGTTTCCTGTGTGAGAACAGTGAATGTACCGATCCGGAATGTAGCTCCCATCCCGGTAGTGGAAGGAATGGTAACCAACGAAGCACCTCCGTATAATATTCGCCTTAGCTATTCCGGCCAATTCAAAAATATCTACGAGGACTCTGCAATTCATTATATCAACGATGCCCAAGTGAGTATTAAAGATGATTCGGGTGATTCTGTTTCCTGCGCCTGGGTGGGCAATGGAAACTATGAAACCACGGATTCAACATTCAAGGGGATTGCCGGCCGGTCATATATATTGACCGTAAGGTTATCCAATGGAAAGACCTATATTTCGAAGCCAGCAAAAATGGAAGCCGCTGTACCCATCAATAGCATATCTATAATATATGACAATACGATCGGTGATTTCCGCCCCACACAGCTTATCATTTCTGCCAATACACAGGATCCGCCCGGAATTCATAATTACTATCGCTGGACTGCTTATGGATATATTCCCCGGAAATCGGTCGGTGATGATTGTGAACCACCAGCCCACCCCCCCTGTGAACAACCCGGCTCACGCTCCTGCAACTGCTGTCCCTATTTGTGCACATGCCATGCTTTTTGTGAGCAATTATTAAGAAATGATCAGGTAAATATTTTATCGGATAAGTACATGGATGGGCAGAATATCCAGCAACCTGTTTTTTATTCGCCTGTCTACTGGCACGGAAAACATTTTATAGAAATAAAACAACAATCGCTTACCCAGTCGGACTATCAATACTGGCAAAGATACCTGGAGCAGACGAACAGGACAGGTAGCATCCTTGATCCCCTTCCTTCCTCCGTAACAGGCAATATTTACAACCAATCCGATTCCTCGGACCTCGCGCTCGGACTGTTTTCCGCAATGGGAATCATTACCAAGAAGGTCACGATTTTGCCATTTTTCCTTCAGGATTACTTATTGATCGGGGTGGCAAGCACATACATATTGCCCGGAGATTGTGATTGTGTTTTTCCCAATACGTTGCCCGACGATGCAGACGCTCCGGGATGGGAAACTGCACAGCTAATTGAAATGAAATAAGAATGAGATGAAAAAAAAGTTATTGATCATAAGTTCAGTACTCTTATTGCTCACAGGTTTTGTTTGGTTTTTGACAACTTTGTGGGGAATAGAAAAAGACATCCGAATTTCAACGCCGATCTATAAGGTAGCGGAACAGTTCACGGATCTAAAGAATTGGAAAAACTGGAACCCCGATTTGCTCAACATACATGAACCTGCTTTTACGTATTCAGATAGTACAAGTTCGATCCATTCATTCTTTCGGGTTGGAGACCAACAATACACGATTATCAAGATAAGCCCGGCATCAATCATTGTGAAGGAGGAAGTCAGTGGCAGGAAAGCGTATCATTCCCTAATGGCATTTCCGGATTCGTTTGGCATGGCTACAAAAGTTCATTGGACTGAATCTCTTTCAATCATCGACTGGCTAAGGAGAAGGAAGGAGACGGCCACACAAATGGAGACAGGTCTGAAAAATCTGAAACAATTATTAGAGGACCCGATTAAACAATACGGTTTTCGAATAGAGCTGAAATCTGTAACCGATACGCTGATCCTGATCAAAGAAACGACTACATCTCTTCATAACCGGTTTTCCTCTTTAAAAAATGCCTACCAGGATATTCGGGAATTCGCTAAGCAAAACGATATTAATATTACCGGCCGCGAAATGGCCAATTTCCACCAGAAGGGAGAGGACAGTATCCAAATCATGGCGGGAATCCCGGTTTCGAAAAAAGGCCCTGCAAGCAATGGTTTTGCTTTTCTTGAAATGCCAAACCATGGAAAAATGTTAATCGGATACTATGATGGGCCCTATAGTGGCCTGCAAAAACTCTATCAGGCAATGGAAAAATATATTAGTGAAAAAAACCTGAAGAAGATATCTTCGGAGTATGAAAAATATATCAGTAATCCGGTCTCCCCAAAGGATAGCTCGCATGTAAGCCTTGAACTCCATTATCCCGTGCTTTAATAAGAGAGGAAAACCAGCGAATCATTATTGCGGGCGAGAATTATACATTTTTTCGCATTTACATGAATCAATTTCAGATCCCTGACTTCACCAGAAATCAAGAGGTCATCTGAATAAGGAAGTTGTGATTGAAACCTTCCTGTTCCATCTCCGAAAGCTATTGTCGGAGGCATGGCATCATACCTGCCCTCATAAGGAATAACACCAAAAAAATTGCCTCCTGCCAGAATATCCTTGTGCCCATCTTGATTAAAATCGTCAACATAAAATGAGAATACAGGCGCCCACTGCAGATTCATGGGTAATGACTTTGCATTAAATCCATTCTTATGATTATTGATCAGCATCAATGACTCCATGGTGGTCGCGCTGAATTGTATTGTTGAATCCAGCTTAGACCCAAAAATCTCTTCAATTGTTTTGGAAGCCATCTTGCTATAGCTTAAGAACTCCTTTTTAAGGTAAGGCATTTGCTTTTCAAGATCCTCTTTACCCAGGAATGGATAATACTTTCCCTTATTTTGCACGGCAAGTATTAGATCGGGATTGCCATTATGGTCAAAGTCCCCGATATACATTTTCAACGGAAAAGAAGGAGATGCTTTCAGTTTTGAATTCAATCCGTTGTTACCAAGTAGCAGATCATCGTATCCGTCGCCATCCAAATCCACGGATTTGATACAGTTCCACCAACCGGTGAGATCATCCAATGAAGAATGTTGTCTTATTAATTTCCCGTCGTGATTAATAAAAACAGTTGGCGCCATCCATTCTCCCACTACAACAAGATCTGGTTTTCCATCTTTATTGATATCCGTCCAGCAAGCATCGCTTACCATACCTATATTACCCAGCCCCGGTGCAACATCGTCCGTAACAATCGTGAACTTCCCTGTTCCGTCATTATGTAGCAAATAGGATTTGGGCGGAACTGCATAGGACATCGCATCCACCCTTCCGCCAACAAACAGGTCGGGATATTTATCGCCATCAAAATCGGCTACGCGGACTACAGATTTGTTTCCCGACATGGCCGGCAATCCGGTTGAAGCCGTAAAACCGCCATGACCATCATTAAGATATAATCGATCCTGTAAAGGGGCCGTATTCTCCGGAAATTCGTTACCAGCACTTACGACATACAAATCGAGATCGCCATCATGATCCGCATCAAAAAAAACGGCATCCACTTTTTCACTGCCCGCATCCTTCTCGAAAAGGGAATCATTGCTCGACTGAAAGCTTCCATTCGTTTGTTGTATATATAATTTACCAGCCTGCCCCCTGGCCCCACACACAAAAAAATCTTCCAGTTTATCGCCATTCACATCTCCTACGGCTACTTTTGGTCCCTGCGTCGACAATTGATGCGGCAACAGGGGTTGAATATTGAAATCATTGAAATTAAGGTCCTCCTTATGTTTAAAATCAACGCCCGCAGGCAGCGAGCGTTTAGAGAAAACAGCATCGTCCGGTTGATGAAGCAAACGCTTAACAAATTCCAGGTGGTTGCCCGTTGAGTCAACGTGGGTCCGATCGTAGTTGACTATCATTTGTTGATCTGCTTTTACGTGCAGGATCTTTTGCCAGTTGTTGTTCGGCCAGATGACGATCATGCTATCCAATTCCTTTGTTTCACCCAATCCAAAATGCAATAAGGGTTCAGAGCTGCTCATGAAACCGTGAGTTACCTGCAATTCCTGGTAGCTTATTTTGCCATTACTGAACAGAAATACTTTTGCGCCAATGGAAAAACGATTCCCCGAAAAACCACTGAGCTTAATCGTTAGATAATGGAACCGGGTTTCCAGTTTCCTGGCATTATTCCTGTATACCCCCGAGGGCTCATTCATATTATTGGTGACAAGATCAAGCGCGCCGTCATTGTCCAGGTCGGCATAAGCGGCGCCCTGGGCAAGGGAAGGCGCGCCGAAGCCCCAGTCAAAAGACCTATCCTCAAAAGTCAAATCAGCTTTACCTTCAAAGATATAGTTATGCCAGATCCCGGATGGCTGGTGTCGCAGGATTTCCTTATCGTATTCCCTTGACCGGTATGAATATCGCTTGGTTTGAGCGCTTGAAACAAATTTTTCATAATCGAGGTCATTTAACCGGCTTTTAATACCGTTGGAAATGTATATGTCCATGTGCCCGTCTAAATTAAAATCGGCAATTAACGGACTCCAGCTCCAATCGGTCGCCGCAATGCCGCTATACAAAGCAATATCAGAAAACTGCTTTCCCCGTCCGATATTGAGTTGCAGGCAATTCCGGGAGTACTGATAGTTAAATCCTGCCAGGATCCGTTGCTTATAACTATCAAATGATTCGTCTCCAACAGATGATTTCAGCACGCTTTCATCCTCAGGAAGCATATCGGTGGTCAGCAAGTCGAGCCAGCCATCATGATTTATATCTGATACGTCGTTGCCCATGGAGAATTTTGATTCATGCTTAAACGCTTCACTATTCATTTCTTTAAACCTCCCGTTGCCCTGGTTCACATAGTAGTAATCATTTTCATGAAAGTCATTGCTCACATAAATATCATCGTAACCATCGTTATTAAAGTCTGCGACTGAAACGCCCAATCCATATCCGAGCGGGCTGCTGATTATTCCCGATTCCACAGTACGGTCTGAAAAATATCCTCCTTCATTCCTGAAGAATTTCCCTCCGCTCACAGCACTATACTTACTCCTGGTGGAAGTGTCTCCATAATTATCGACCTGGTGAGTGGAATGTTGCAACAGAAATAGGTCGAGGTCTCCATCTTTGTCGTAATCAAAAAAAACAGCCTGTGTACTGTAGCCCTTGATATCCAAACCCCATTTTTTAGCAGATTCGGTAAAACTGTTATCACCGTTGTTTATAAACAGCTGATTGCGGGAACCGGAAAAATAAGTATGGGACATAGTACCACTCGCATTAACGGGTGTATGATCTGCCACGGTACACACATATATATCAAGATAACCATCTCCGTTCACATCAGCCATTGTCACGCCGGTGGTCCAGCCTGCACTACCTTTTACTCCTGCTTTTTCAGTGATATCCTCGAACCGGAAATTACCTTTGTTGAGATAGAGTTTATTGCCGCCTGTGTTGGATGCCAAATATATATCCGGCAAGCCGTCGTTATTGATATCGCCGATCGCAACGCCTGCCCCATTGTAATAGTACAAATAATCTAAAATATTCAGCGTGTCTGTATCTTCGTTTCTATTCACAAAATCAATTCCGGTTTGCGCTGCAGAGAGTTTCGTGAATAATGGTTCTTTATTGAAAGTACACGAACCGGGAACAAAGATCTGTGTGGAAAAAAAAAGGATTTTTGACACAATAGATGAACATTTCGAAACAACCTGTCTTTTAAAAGAATAGTTCAGGATCAAGAGCTTGCATTTTTAGTTGATTTACAAAGAGCCGGCTTTCAATTTCTTTTCTGAAAGATTGCTAAGGAATCGTTGTTGCGTGCTACAACGATATGCCTGCCCTTGCCGGTTTCTACTCCCTGGATATCCCTGATTTCACCCTTGATAAAAAGACCGCTTTCTGCAGGAGAAATATATGTAAACCGGTGTTCCTTATTTCCAAGAAAGGTTGATCCATAACTTGCATCATACCTTCCTACTTCAGGTTTAAGGGCGAAAAAATTTCCTCCCAGGAAAATATCATTAATACCGTCTCCATTCAAATCCGCGACATATATTCCAAATACAGGTGATAGTTGTGCTTGTAGGGGCAATGGTTGTGGCCTGAACTTTCCTTTCCCTTCGTTGATAAAAATACAGGTTTGTGTTTGGTTAACCGTCAGAAGCTTTGCTTCTTCCAGCTGATCCTTGCTAAAAACCTCTTCTATTGATTTACCGGCATAGGATTCATATCTCAAAAATTTCTTTTTCAAACCTGGGATCTGCGTTACCATATCACCCCGCAGGTTAAAGGGATAAGCCTTGCCATCGGATTTATAGTAAACGGGAATACATTCGGAACGGCCGTTCTTATTAAAATCACCTACATATAGTCTCGCCGGATGGTCTGCATCAGCCTTTATCTTTGAATTCAGACCCAGATTGCCTGCAACCAGGTCAGGTAAACCATCCCCGTTGACATCTGCCACGGTTAAACAATTCCACCAACCTGATGAATTTGGCAGTTCAGCTATTTTTTTTAATTTCCCATCCTTGTATTTCAGGATAGTAACCGCCATCCAATCACCGACTACAATTAATTCCTTTTTTCCGTCTCCGTCAATATCTGCCCATTGTGCGTCTGTTACCATTCCCAATTTCAGCAAATCCGGAGCAACGGAATCAGTGACATCGGTAAAATTTCCCTGTCCGTTATTGTGCAATAAAACACTGGAGGGAATAACCCCGTAAGCTCCGGCCACGCTTCTTGCACCAATAAAAATATCCTCTTTACCATCTCCATCGAAATCATTGATCCTCGCACAGGAAGCATTGACCGAAATCAAAGGCCATCCTTTAAAACTCCTGATAAAATTTCCTTTGCCATCGTTGAGGTATAATCTAACGTACAAAGAGGGCGAACCCGCCTGGTCTTCATTTCCGCCGGAAGCGACAACCAGGTCAAGATCCCCATCGCCATCGGAATCAAAAAAAACTGCGCCGACATCTTCGTAATCCTTGTCCTGATCAAAAACAAATTCCTGTTTTTGAATGAAGTTTCCGCCCGCTTGTTGTATAAACATCTTGGCCGTATCATTTTTCGCCGCGCCCACAAAAAAGTCGGCCAGGCCATCCCCGTTGACATCGCCTATGGCTACTTTGGGACCTTCAGTCGAGAGCATTTTAGGTATAAGGTGCTCCCTGTCAAAATCGTTGTAATTATTTTCCTTACTGTAAATATTTCCCTGCAAGGTTGATCTGGTTATGTCTTCATACAAGCCGGTGGCTTTTCTGGCAGGCATTACCCACAACAATTTTGCATCTGCTTGTTTAAGGGTAATGGAAGTATCCGTATTCAGGTTTCTAAGTACCTGCATTTTCAGGTTAGGCCACCGCACGATAAGGCTGTCGATCTTCAGGTATTGTCCTGTTCCGAAATTCAGTACGGGATCAACACTGCTTTCAAAACCCCGGCTTGGCTGCTGCTCCAATACCTGTTGCATGCCCTGGGTATAAATTGTTACACGCGAGCCGATACCGAGGGTGTTCGGGGACGCGCCGTTCAATTTTACTTTAAGAAAATGTGCGTGCAGGTTTTCAGAACTCATATTACGGTAAACAAATGCCTGCATGTTTTCATTGTTCACGACCAAATCCAGATCTCCGTCTCCATCAAGGTCGCCATAGGCTGCGCCATTACTGAAGCTTGGTTTGGCAAGGCCCAATTCAGTGGATTTATTTTTAAAAGTCAGGTTACCCTGGTTAATAAAGCCATAGTTTGAAATAGGCGTCGAAGTAATTTTATCTAATAGCTCTTTGTAGTTAACCATACCTTTTTTCATCTGGCTCAGGAGCATATCACTGCTGAAGTAGTCCAGAAAGTCCTGGTCAATAATGTCTTTGCTGATTCCGTTACTCACGAAAAGGTCCTTCCATCCATCGTTGTTGAAATCGAAGCCGAGCGCACCCCAGCTCCAGTCGGTTGCATCAATACCAGCAAACTGAGCAATCTCGCTGAAGGTTCCATCGCCATTATTCAATTGAAGACAGTTACTGGTAAACTGATGGTGAAAATCATTTTTCAATTTAGCATTATGAACATCATAATCATCAAACCGGGTGGTCGTTTTTAATCTGAAATCTGATTCAGGCAGCATATCTGTAGTGAACACATCGAGCAGCCCATCGTTGTTGATGTCGATCATATCAGATCCCATAGAGGACAGGCTGATATGGCCGGTTGCTTCGGTAATGACCTCCTTGAAACTGCCGTTCCGTTGATTGATGTAGAGATAATCCCTTTCGAAAAAGTCATTCGATACATACATATCATCCCAACCATCATTATTCAGATCCCCGACGGTAACGCCAAGGCCAAACCCGATTTCACTTCCATAAATGCCCGCCTTCTCACTGATGTCTACAAATTTCCCATGATCGTTTCGATATAATTTATCGCCATTTTGGGGATCCCGCTTATCCCTGAGCAAGCGATTGTAGCCAAAGCTTTCGATGGGCCTGTAACTGTTATTCAAAACAAAGCAGTCCAGATCGCCGTCATGATCGAAGTCAAAAAAAACTGCCTGGGTGCCGAGACCCTTATTGTCTAATCCGTATAACTTTGCTTCTTCCTTAAAAGTGCCGTCTTTTTGGTTAATATATAATTCATTGGCCCTGTCATCGCCTTCAATCTCTCCGCTATTACAAACATAGATATCCAGCCAGCCATCTCCGTTCACATCGGCCATGGTAACGCCGGTATGCCATTTGTGGATCCCCGCAACACCTGCTTTATCGGTGATATCTTCAAACTTCCAATCGCCTTTATTGAGATAGAGCCTGTTTTTGCCCTGGTTGGCTGTAAAAAACACATCCGGCCGGCCATCATTGTTAATGTCGCCAATAGCAACCCCGCCTCCATTATAGAAATTGCGATATTTGAAAACATTGAAAGTCCGGGTATCAATCACCGTGTTATTGAAATCTATGCCGGTTTGATCGGCAGATAGTAGTTGGAATAAAGGATTTGTCACGGCGATCACGGCGGGTTCCGCTTTATTACTGCGGTTGCAGGAAAACAAAAGGCTCAGGGCAAGGAATGTACATAACCGAAAGAAGAAGGTAAACATGTCAAAACAATTTCGGTATTGACCAATAAAACAAAAGCAGTTAAGATATAACTGCTCCTGAAATAAAAATAGTGAATAATATCGTACTGATCTCTAATTAATAGCCTGGATTTTGTTGCAGATTAGGATTAGAGATAATCTGCGGCGCCGGGATCGGGAATATCTGCCAATGCGTGTCTCCGTCGGCAACCTTAGCCGGATTACGGGCATTTCCAAAAACACCGAACCGGATGGCATCCTGTCTGCTCCAGCACTCCCAGGCCATTTCCCGTTGACGTTCCGCATATAAATTAGCTGCCGTTACATTGGCGAGCGTCCAATTATGTGTTGCATCTCCATAAGCACGTTCCCTTAAAAGGTTGACGTCGGCAAGTGCACCCGCGAGATCAGCATTTCGAAAAGAAGCTTCGGCCCTCGTGAGGTATGCATCTCCCAACCTGAACAAAACCATATCATTACTTTGATTACCAGCAGTTCCTGCTTCCGGATAGTACTTTACATTACGTGCTCCAGCAAGTCTAAAAGGTGCCGAAGGATCTGATATGGAAGCTACATTTGGATCAAAAATAAGCGGCAGGGAGGTCTGCACGTCTGTCAGTGCTGTTCCATCAGCGCCATATTGTTGTCCAACAAGATACATTGCTCTGCGCTTATCTGCAGCGTCATACAAATTATATATATCAGCCGTACTGCAGTACCCGTTCCAGGGGCTGCCACTGAGGCTGTAGGTTGCATTGGATTGATAGTGCAAAGTTTCCATTTCCCAGTTATTTCCGCCGATATATTTCTTATCAAAAGGAACTACAAAGATGTTCTCCTGGGACCCGTCATTCGAAATAGCGAAATTGTCAAAATAATTCGCACTTAATGCGTATTTACCGGAGTTGATCACCGCATCACATTCTGTGATACAGTCTGCCCATCTTGGTGTACCAGTATATACTTGGGCATTCAGATACAATTTGGCTAATATCATGTGAGCTGCCCATTGTGTCATTCGGCCGTAGGTTGACGCATCTTTATTTGCCGCAAGCAAAGCAATATTGTCCTTCAGCTCTTTTTCGACAAAGGCAAATACCGTGGCCCTGTCGCTATTGGTCACAGAATTGGGATTGGTATTGAAATCGCTTACCACAGGAATATTTCCAAAGGCATCCATGGCCTGATAATAGAAATATGCCCTGACTGCTTTCAGCTCTGCATTGATGGCATCGATATTGGTTGGTTTTGTAGCGAGTGCATTGACCACACCGAGTGTAAAGTTGGCCTTACCTATTCCATTATAGAAATCGTTCCACAGACCATTGATGTTGCCACGGTCAGGTTTCCAGCTATGCAACCACAGGGCTTGATGATCCCCGTTATCGTACCAGTCATTGCCCCTTGTTGGAACAACCATTTCGCCGCCACTGACTTCACTGATTTCAAACAAGTTTCCGTTAGGAAGGGCTTGAAGGGCCTGGTAGGCAGGGGCGATGCCCGCAGCAATCTGATCGGGTGTTTGCCAGAAGTTTTTGTCGGGAACCACGCTATACACCTGGGTGTCTAGCTTTGTACAGGATACAACGATACCTAGTGTCAATACCATTGTTGCAAGCCCGAGATATAGATTTGTTTTTTTCATATGCTAAAAATTAATCGTCAATAATAATATGGTCAGCCTTGTTATTTTTTAGAATGATACATTTACACCAAAAGAGAATGAACGGGTTTTAGGATAAAATGCAGAGCCGTAATAGGTAACATCCAAATAAGCCTGTTGCGAACCGGTATTAACCGTTTGGATCTCGGGATCTAATCCCTTATACGGAGTAATAACAAAAACGTTGTTTCCAGCGACATAAAAACGCAAATTTTGTATCCCTTTCACATGAGTGAAAGTATAGGAAAGCGTGATGTTATCTAAGCGGATATAGGAAGCTTTTTCAAGCCAGAGATCGGATACAGTGGCAGCATCTTTGATACCATTTGTAAGGGCCTCTTTAGTTACATTATTTCCTGGCAACCTGTTGATATTGTCAAAGTTTAAACGGGTATTGTTGAATATTTTCTGTCCGTGTACACCTCTGAGAAAGAAGCTCAGTCCCCATTTACCATAGGTGAAATTATTGGTTATCCCATAAGTAAAGTCCGGGCTTGGATCTATATAATGTTTGGTAACATTCGCGCTGCTGGCAAGTACCGATTTGCCTGCGGAATCAAGAAGCTGATTGCCATCCTTATCTATTCCAACAAAGTGTGGAAGATAAAACTCGTATGGAGTATAGCCAGGTTTCAGATAGGTTATCGGATAAGAACTCAAACCACGACCCACCGCCGAAGAACCGCTGATCTGGTCAGTCTTGATCTGGTTACCCTGGTAGGTACCGGATAAGCTCTCCACATTTGTTTTGATGAAAGTGATCTGGCCATTTAAAGTCCAGGTAAATTTCCTTCCTTCAACAATCTTGGCAGACACAGCGAATTCAAAGCCTTTATTAGTTAAAGAACCAACGTTTGCCAATATGGTATTGATGAAATATGGAGGTGTTGGTACGGAATAACTGTACAACAGATTGGTGGTTTTGTCGCTGAAATAGTTCAGATCGCCAGATATTCTGTTATTAAGAATAGAGAAGTCTACGCCGATATTCGTACCATGCCTTTCTTCCCATTTCAAGTCAGGATTGGGATTTTGTGTTGGCGAATAAGACTGGGGATAGACACCTGAAACCGCGTTGTAGTATCTTCCACCAGGACCGTACAACAGCAAGGTTGCATAAGGAGTAATGGCTTCGGAGTTACCTGTAACACCATAACCGCCACGGATTTTCAGGTCGTTAAGCCAGGAAACGTTTTTCAAGAAGCCTTCTTCACTGATTCGCCATGCCAGGTCAAACGATGGGAAGTTACCCCAGCGGTTATTGACACCAAATTTTGAAGATCCATCCCTTCTCACACTTGCAGTTAGATAATATTTGCTCTTATAATTATAAGTTATCCTGCCCAAAAAAGAGATCAGTTTGTACTCTTCTTTATATGATCCTGCTGAAACACGACCTGGGTCAATGGCTCCGCTAAAATTATTATCCTGGTTTTGGGGAACAAGGAAATTTTGCCCCGATGCAACAATGTTACTGTTAGAGAAGTAACTATATTCATAAACCCCTGTCACGCCAAGACTATGATCACCAAACTGGCGATTGTAGTTGATATGAAAATCTCCCTTTTTGGAATCAGTGTTATAGTTACCATCAGAAGCATTGTCGACATTTCCTTCAACGGGAAAGGCGGGTTGGTAAAAATGAGTCTGGTCGTTAAAATGAGAAACGGAACCCGTAACACCCGCTTTGAGCCCCTTGATGAATTCATAGTTGGCTGTTGCATTCAAAAGCGTGAGGTATTCATAGCCCCTGTTATATTCCATATTCATGTGCTCAACCGGATTAAAAACTTCAAAATCGGTAAAAGCATAATAACTGCCATCCGCGTTTTTTATCGGATACACAGGAGGCGTATTGAATATTTTGCTGATATTTCCGTAATTAGTTAGTTTCCTGGTTGTGGCGGTATAGTCGAGACCAACCAAAATTTCCAGCTTATCATCGAGGGCTTTTTGCTGGGCATTAAACCTCACACCATAACCCTCTTTGCCTGAATTGATCACAATACCTTCCTGGTTGATGTAACTGACGGAGCCCCGGTAATTAAACCCTTTTGACCCTCCAGAAACGGCCACGTTATGACTTTGGGTAAACGCAGTGCGTGTAATGGCATCCTGCCAATCTGTATTGGCACCCTTATCAATAGCAGCACCTGCAGCACCGGTAGCAGCTCTCCATTGTGCAGCATTCAAAATGTCAAGCTTTTTGGCCTGGTGATCGATACCAATGTATCCATTGTATTCAACTTTTGCCTGACCCGCCTGACCCTTCTTTGTATTGACGATGATGACTCCATTGGCACCTCTTGAACCGTAAATAGCAGTTGCAGATGCATCCTTCAAAACGTCATATGAGGCGATGTCGCCCGGAGCCATATTATTTAATATATCGGGATTATCGAGCGGTATACCATCTACGACGATCAACGGATTCTGTCCACCGCTCAATGATGTCTGCCCTCTTAACCTGATCAGGGGAGCCTGGTTAGGATCACCTCCAGGTGTAGTAATAACCAAACCGGCAACCTTACCCTGGATTTGCTGGATGGGATTGGTTACAATTCCCTGGTTGAAATCTTTGGAGGTTATATTGGCAACCGCCCCGGTAAGATCTTTTTTCCTCGCTGTTCCATATCCTGTTACCACGATATCTCCCAATGATTGTCCCATGCCAGACATCACCACATCTACATTGGTTTTACCTGTAATATCCATTTCCTGGGTTGTAAAGCCAATACTACTGATAATCAGTGTCTTTTCCGCTTCCGGAACGTTGAGTTTGAAGCCGCCGGCCGCATCGCTGGCAGTAGCCACTTTCGAGGTTTTGGCGACAATCGTTACCCCCTGTAAAGGAATACCCTTGTCATCCAATATTTTTCCCGAAATGGTCCTTTTTTGTTGTGAGAAGGCATTAAGTGTAAATAGTACACAAAGAAAAAGCAGCGAAACGCTAGTTTTAGTCAGAAAGTTTTTGATGGTCATAAGCAATCGTTTAATGATGTTCTCAGGCAAATATAAACAAAATAGCAATTTAACAAAGTCTTTTGAATTTTTTGTTAAATATTCAGAAATATTCTAAGGGTAAGACATCTTTTCCCATGAACATGCTGCATGGGCTTTCCTTAGAAAACTTTGGGAATATACCGGATAATGCCCACACCAAGTTTTTGGTCCTCCGTCCCTGATAATAGTCCTTTTGCATAGATGGTCGCCATACTTTTGCCCGGAAGTATTAATCCCCCCTCGAGCAGGATTTGACTGGTTCCGGCAACTGTTGCGATAAAGTAATAAGGCCCCGCCTTAACACTCACAAATGATTCCGAGTTTAAAAGATTGCCATAACTGGTGAGCGGATAGGACTGATTCGAAAATATCTTATACCCATCATTACCACCATTCGGGAAGGCCCAAACATCCATAGGTGGTGCATCAACACTAAGATTGACAAACCGGACCTGACTTTTTGACGAATCCGGAGGATCTAAATGATCCCTGAACAGAACATATTTCAACTGGCCATGTTGAACGGTATCCACAATAAAAACAGAGTAGTTCGCGCCCGATTCAAAGTAGTTGGTGATGTTCACCAAATTATTATTTGGGCCGGTCTGACTGAGTCCCAACTGATGATAGCCCGAATTAATGGAAACATAGGGTGTCGTATCACTTATTGTATAGTTCGGATGAGAATTATCCTGAATGATTCTGAAAGAGGTCCACCCATAAGACAATGAATCCTGCAATTCCACCTGCTGGTTGTCTACAAATAAATTCATGTTTGGTGAACCCGGCGAAGCATTGGTCACGGATACCTGCGAGTAATATTGCACATCAAATTTAGCTGCCGTGGTCTCTTTTTTACAGGAGAAAAAGGGAATAAGAATTGTAGGGATCAGTATAAAAAGCCAATTACTTCTCATTATAAAACAACTTATGCAGCCCTGTTAAGCTAAGGAAAAAAAATTGGATTGTGAAATATATGTCCGGGCTGGCAAAAACTCTAAGCCTCACATCCCGGCGCTGAAATCAATCCCCGACCATTTCTTTCTTTCCTTTTTTTGATATTTTTCGTAACTGAACCTGTATAGTTTCCCAGGGCGGTGCGGCACATCGGTCTCGAGCTCGTTGGTATCTTCGAGGAGATCCATCGAAAAAAATTTCTTACGGAAATTGCGACGGTCGAGTTTTACATCCAGGATTGCTTCGTATAGGTTCTGAAGCTCCCGCAGCGAAAACTTTTTAGGAAGCAGGCTGAAACCAAGCGGGTGTTCCTGTATGCGCTTTTGCAGCCATTCGTAACAGGTATCCAGTATCTGGCGATGATCAAATGCCAGTTCCGACAAAGTGGTTACCCGGTGCCAATGCAACTCATTGTCGTGGATCTTGAGTTTGTGATGCTGGATATTGATCAGCGAACAATAAGCGATCGTCACCACCCTCCCGGCAGGATGGCGGTTCACATCACCGAATGCCCTCACCTGCTCCAGGTAAACATCGTCCATCCCTGTCCGCTGACTTAAAATACGATAGGCCGCCTGGTCAAGGTCCTCATGGTTGTTGACCAGGTCTCCCAGCAGGGACCATCTGCTCTCGAAATTTTTCAGGTCGGATTTGATGAGCAAAACCTTCAATTCATTTTCGTCGAAACCAAAAATGACGCAGTCCACCGAGATGCCAATGACGCTCTCGTGTTCTAGCTGGTTCAAAATGGTTTTTATATCTTTCTGATCGGCTACCATAGCGCTTTGATTGATCTGCTGGCCCAATACAACGAATTTAATCTACTGCTGAAATTTTTAAGAACTAATTTTTGATCGGGCGGAAGGTTCCCCGATCCCTGTAAACATCATTCATGTAAATTTACAGCAACAAATCATGGCTATGTATTCTTCCGATCAAATCCGCCAATTGCAGGCACTGACCAATTCCCTGATGGAAAAGGCTAAAAAATCTCCCCTCAATAATAAGGACCTGGATACATTGCGCAAGGTCCTTCGCTTTCATGAATACCGGTACTATGTCGTCAATGATCCCCTGGTCTCTGATTTCGAATACGATACATTATATAAACAACTGGAAAAAATTGAATCCGACCATCCGGAACTGATCAGTACGGACTCACCTACGCAAAGGGTTGCTAAGGGTCTGACGCGCGACTTCCCTACCGTGCAGCACCTGGTGCCCATGCTCTCGCTGGAAAATTCTTACAACGCAGAGGATTTGGTGGATTGGGACCGCAAGGCACGGGAACTGACCCGTCTTCCGGAAATAGAATATTGTGTTGAGCCCAAATTTGATGGTGCGAGCATTTCCCTGATCTACGAACAGGACCTGCTGGTGAGGGGAGCCACCCGTGGTGACGGTGTAGCCGGGGATGACATCAGCACCAACATCCGGCAGATTCGCTCCGTACCGCTGTCGGCAAAATTTTCTGACTATTCCATCCAGCAAATTGAGATCCGTGGAGAAGTGCTGCTGACCAAGGACAATTTCAAAAAATACAATGATCAGTTGGCAGAGCAGAATCTACCTCCGCTCGCCAACCCGCGCAATGCGGCGGCAGGCACTTTACGGATCAAAGATCCAAAGGAAGTGAGCCGGAGAAATTTGGAAGCGTTTTTGTACCATGTCAGCTATTTTACGACAGTTGACGGTTTACAGTTGACAGTTAACAGTAAAAAGAAGCCGGCCAAGGGTCAACGGTCAACGGCAAAGCCCCCTCCGGCAACGCACAGCGATTCCCTTCAAATGCTCTGGGACCTGGGCTTCAGAAGTCCGCAAAAAGAAAAAAAGGTTTTAAAGGGCATCCAGGCTGTGATCGAATACTGTCAGCAGTTTGAGGAGCAGCGCGAAAGATTGCCTTATGAAATCGACGGGATGGTGGTAAAAGTCAATGATTTTGCCCTGCAGGATAAAATGGGAATGACTACCCATCATCCCCGCTGGGCTATTGCATTTAAATTCAAAGCCAGGCAGGGCACCAGCAAATTAAGGAAGGTGGAGTTCCAGGTAGGCAGAACAGGCAGCATTACTCCCGTGGCCAAGATCGATCCGGTACCCATCGGCGGGGTAACGGTGACCTCTATCTCTTTATTCAATGAAGATGTGGTGCGTGAAAAGGATCTAAGAATCGGTGATTCGGTGCTGGTGGAGAGAGCCGGCGATGTGATCCCCTATATTGTAAAATCGCTCGCGGAACTACGCGATGGAAAGGAGAAAAAGATTGTTTTTCCCACTCACTGCCCGGTATGCGGTGATAAACTTGTAAAGCCCGAAGATGAGGCCGTTTGGCGATGCGTCAATATCAACTGTGCAGCCCAGGTCGTGGAAAGGATTATTCATTTTGCCAGCAAGGACGCCATGGATATCCGAAGTTTTGGAGACGCGAATGTGCGCAAGTTTTTCGAACTGGGATTCCTGAAAGATGTGCCAGGCATCTACCAATTGCCGTTCAACAAAATAAGAGCATTGGAAGGGTATGGAGAAAAGAGCATCAGCAACCTGCAAACAGCGATCGAAATGTCAAAGAAACAACCCCTGCACAGGTTGATCTTCGGCTTAGGCATCCGGTACATCGGAGAAACCACGGCCAAAATCCTGTCGAAAGCTGTAGACCACTTACTAAATTTCAAGAATTATTCCCTGGAAGAATTGCAAAACCTGGAAGATGTCGGTCCTAAAGTGGCGGGCAGCGTTTACCAGTTTTTTCACAATAAAGACAATATCCAGATGCTTGAAAGACTGGAAGGCCTCGGACTCACGTTAACGAGCAGCAGGACGGATGCTTCTGCTTCGGGCAACCTTGATGGACAAACGTTTTTGTTTACCGGCAGTCTGAACCTGCTGACGCGAAAGGAAGCAGAAGACCAGGTAGAGAAGAATGGCGGGAAGTTGCTTAGTGGCGTGAGCAGCAAACTCAACTACCTAGTCGTAGGTGAAGACGCCGGATCCAAACTGGAAAAGGCTAAAAAAATCCCATCCATCAAAATCCTGTCGGAGCAGGAATTCATCCGGTTTATCAAAGGGTAAGAATATTTCTTTTTCTATGGTTATTCGAAATTCTTTTTTGTAACTTTAAGAAAATTGCAGGCAATGATTAAAAAAATCACCGGCGAAACATGGAAACTGTTAGAGTTTCCTGGCTGGAAACAACTCCGCAAAAAATACGCTTTATCCTCATTAGGTCGCGTTGCCAGTTACTCGGAAGATGTTGTCAGTGACGGCAAATTGCTCAATGGCTCCTTAACAACAGGTTACAAAACCCTGAACCTGCACCGGCCCGGAAATAACGGCACCTTGTACATCCACCGGGAAATTGCCAGGCTCTTTCTGAAAAAAGCTTCACCCAAACACAAATACGTCATTCACGTCAATCACAATAAGACGAACAATGCCTCAAAGAATTTAAAATGGGCCACCCTGGAAGAGATGATCGATCATCAGCAGAAAAGTCCCGCAAAGATCGCCTACAAACGAGTTCAGGCAAATCGCACGGTAGGGCTTAAGCTCACCGCTTCACAGGTTAAATCCATCAAGAAAACTTTGTCGAGTAAAAACCGGCAGCTCACCATTAAGAAATTAGCCGACAAATACGGTGTGAGTGAAATGACGATGTACAGGATTAAGAGTGGAGAGAACTGGAGCCGGGTGTAGAATACAATAAATAAGGAATAAGGAATTAGAAATAAGAAATGAGAAAATAGGAATTGATCAATCGATTCCTATTTTTATGTGATGACATGAACAAAAATATTTTATTGAAATGGATGCAAGCACGCTGAAATTTTTGAAGGACCTGAAAAAAAATAACAATAAGCCCTGGTTTGATGCACACCGGCAGGAGTATGATGACGCGAAGCAGGACTATTCGGATTTCATTCAGAAGCTGATCGACCGCCACTCGGTTAAAGACCCGACCATTAAGGCGCTGAAGGCAAAGGACTGCTTGTTCCGCATCAACCGCGACATCAGGTTTTCGAAAGATAAGACACCATACAAAACAAATTTTGGGGCAAGCATTGCTAAGGGCGGAAAGAAATCAGCTTTCGCTGGGTACTATTTTCATTGTGAACCCGGTGAAAGTTTTATTGGCGGTGGCCTTTGGATCCCTATGCCCCCGGAATTGAAAAAGATCAGACAGGAAGTGGACTACTGTTTTGATGAATTCAAAAAGATCATTCAATCCAGGAAATTCAAATCTGTTTATGAAAAGCTGTACAGCGGTGAAGACGTCAGCTTAAGCAAGGTTCCACAAGGTTTTGAAAAAGACAATCCCGCTGCCGAATTCCTCCGGCTGAAAAGTTTTCTTGCCATAAAGTCGCTCGGCGACAAAGACATTACGTCCAAAGACCTGCTCAGCATAAGCCTCGAAGCATTGGCTGCGCTGCAGCCTTTGCTTGGTTTTATTAATAGGGCATTGGGAGAATAGATAACAGTTAACAGTTAACAGTATTTAAAAAAATGCTTACCTGCAGTCATCTGTTAACTGTCAACTGTCATATGTCCTCAAATCATCCCCTTACTCCTCAAATACTCCGCAATCTGAATGGCATTGGTAGCAGCGCCTTTGCGGAGGTTGTCGCTCACGATCCACATGTTTAACGTGTTTGGCTGGCTCTCATCCCTCCGCAGCCTTCCAACAAATACCTCGTCTTTTTCATGCGCATCTTTAGGCATTGGGTACTGCGCGTTGGCAGGATCATCGACCACCACGACGCCCGGCGCTGCCGCCAGGATGGCCCTGACATCCTTTAAATCGAAGTCCTTTTCAAATTGCACATTCACCGCCTCGCTATGGCCTCCCATAACGGGTATGCGCACGGTTGTGGCTGTTACGCGGATGTTGTCATCACGCATGATCTTCCTGGTCTCATTCACCATCTTCATTTCTTCCTTCGTATACCCATTATCAAGAAATACATCGATCTGCGGAATGGCATTCATGTCGATCGGATATTTATACGCCATTTCTCCCTGCACGCCGCTTCTTTCATTCATCAATTGGGTGACGGCTTTCACTCCGGTACCGGTTACGGACTGGTAGGTGGATACCACGATCCTTTTGATGGTATATTTCTGGTGAAGCGGATTTAAGGCCACGACCATCTGAATGGTGGAACAATTCGGATTGGCGATGATCAGGTCTTCCTTTGTCAGGGCGTCGGCATTGATCTCGGGCACGATGAGTTTCTTGCCCGGATCCATGCGCCATGCCGATGAATTATCAATCACCGTGATGCCTGCACCGGCAAATTTGGGCGCCCATTCAAGCGAAGTGCCGCCCCCAGCGGAAAAAATTGCTACGGCCGGTTTAGCTGCTATGGCGTCGGTTACACTCACGATGGGGTATGGTCTGCCCTTGAAAGTCACCTGCTTCCCAATAGATATCTTTCAGAAGCCACCGGGATCAATTCGGTCACGGGAAAATTCCTTTCTTCCAGAACCTGTAACATTTTAGTGCCCACCAGGCCTGTAGCGCCTACGACTGCAACTTTCATGGTATTTTTTTTTTATTGTTTACAAAATCAAAAGCCTTCCCATTATGTGGGAAGGCTTCTATTATCTTGATATACAAAACAATCAGGCATCTCCCCCAAATAGGAACAGCTTGGTTTGCTTCGTATTTTTCTTAATCTGCATAAAGAGCAGCAAAAATAGAGATGAAAGAAATTTGAACCAAATTTTTTATTTTTATTTAAACCTTATCCCGGCCGGATGATCCTTCGCCTGTTGACCATATCCTTGCTTCTGACCGGCATTTGCGCGCGTTCCTCGGCGCAACCCGCCCACCCGTTTGACATAGTGATCGATGAACTGTTCCCCGATCCCAGTCCGGTTCTTGGCCTGCCGGAACAGGAATTTCTGGAATTAAAAAATGTTTCTTCCACCAGTGTTGATTTACGCGGCTGGCGGATTACCGATGGCTCCGCGACGGCAACGGTGAAATTAAGTTTCCTTCTGCAACCCGATAGTTTTGTGCTGATTTGTTCCACAGCCGCGGCCAGCCTCTTTTCCCCTTTTGGATCTGTCATCGGTGTTTCGGGGTTTCCTGCTTTAAGTAATGACGGCAAAACCATTTACCTGCAATCTCCGGAAGGGCTTATCATCCATTCCCTGGCATACGACAAAAGCTGGTATGGCAACGACATCAAAAGCCAGGGTGGCTGGACCCTGGAAATGATCGACACCCATAATCCCTGTGCTGGCGCTTCCAATTGGAAGGCCTCTACCGACAGCCGGGGCGGGACGCCCGGAAAAATCAATTCCATAGATGGAGTGAACAGGGATCAGCAAGGACCTGTATTGCTTAGAACATATACTTTGGACAGCCTGAACATTGTTGCTGTATTCGATGAGCCGCTCGACAGTGTCAGTGCATCCGATCCGTCTAATTACCAGCTTGAGTCAATAGGCTTTCCCCAATCTGCAAATCCAATCGGTCCGCTGTTTACAGAGGTCAGGTTGCAATGGTCGGTCCGGCTGGAGCCACGGCATGTCTATCATTTGACTGTCAGCAATAGCAGGGATTGTGCCGGCAATGCAACCGGGCCAGGCAATATAGTACCTGCCGGAGTTCCCGAGGCCACAGCGGCAAATGATCTTGTGATCAATGAAATACTCTTCAATCCGCCTACTAACGGATATGACTACCTGGAATTATATAACCGGAGTGACAAAATAATTGATGCACAGCATTTGTACGTTTCAGCCAGGGATCCGGCGGGCGCACTTCGATCACCCGTTGCAGTCAGTTCCGTTCCTATGCTGATCTTTCCCGGAGAATTTGATGTCATCACGGAAAACAGCAGATGGGTGGAACAAAATTACCTGGTGAAACAGCCTGGTCAATTGATAGAACTGTCTTCATTGCCATCCCTGCCAGATGACCAGGGAGACGTCGTTTTGCTCAATGAAGAAGGAGTCATTGTAGATGAATTGGCCTATGACCACAAATGGCATTTTGCCCTATTGGACCGGGAGGACGGCATTGCCCTCGAAAGACTGGACTGCAATAAACCGACCCAGGACCCGGGTAATTGGACGTCCGCCGCCTCCACTGCAGGATTTGGCACGCCCACCTATCAGAATTCCGAGCGAAAAACAGACCAGCAATTAAAAGGAGATATAACGATTGAGCCCAGGCTATTTTCACCCGACCATGACGGCTATGAAGATTTTACCTATGTTAACTATAAAGTCCCTTCCACGGGCTATGTGGCCAACATTACGCTTTTCGATGCAGCCGGCCGGCCTGTACGTTGGCTTGCAAAAAACGCAACATTGACGACCGCTGGCAATTTCCGCTGGGACGGGCTCGACGAATTTCAACACAAGCTGCCCACCGGAATTTATATTGTGCTCACGGAGATTTACAATCTGAATGGAGCGGTTCGAAAATTTAAGAATACGGTGACCCTGGTGAATGTGAAAAGATGAGCGGTTGCTATACCAGCTTAATATCGAAATTCACCAATTGAACAAACTGCTGGATCCTTTGATCAATATCTGCCCGGGTAATTTCTTTCAATCTTTCCGTGCCGAATTTTTCAACGCAAAAAGAAGCCAGTGCTGACCCGACGATGATGCCCGTTTTCATATTTTCAAAGGAGATGTCTTTTGTTTTGGCAATATGACCCACAAATCCTCCGGCAAAAGTATCGCCGGCTCCCGTTGGATCAAAGACTTCCTCCAGCGGCAGGGCGGGGGCGAAGAAGACCTGGTTATCATAAAACAGCAATGCGCCATGCTCGCCCTTTTTGATGATCAGGTATTTCGGACCCATCTGCATAATGATCCTGGCCGCCTTGACCAGCGAAAACTGTCCGCTGAGCTGGCGCGCTTCGCTGTCGTTGACCATCAGCACGTCAACCATCTTCAGCAGTTGCTTCAGGTCATCCAGTGCGCTTTCCATCCAGAAATTCATGGTATCCATCACGATCAGCTTGGGTCGTTTGTGAAGCTGGTTGATCACGTCGATCTGTATTCGCGGCATCAGGTTACCCAACATCAGGAATTCACTTCCCTGGTAACTGTCGGGCACAACCGGATTGAAATCAGCCAGTACGTTCAGGTCCGTGACAAGGGTATCACGTGTATTCATGTCGAGGTGGTAACGACCGCTCCAGAAAAATGATTTCTTATCAGGTACGATTTTAACGCCTTCCAGGCTCACGCCGCGGCGGGTCAGTTCATCCATTTCTTCCTTTGCAAAATCATAGCCCACGATGGAGATCTGGTTAATGGGCTTCACGAAATGAGATGCTGCATAAGCAACATAGGTGGCCGATCCCCCTACGATCTTATCCGTCTTTCCAAAAGGCGTTTCAATGGCATCATAGGCCATGGTACCGACTGCGATCAATGACATAAAAAAAATTGTTATAAGTCCCTGAAAAATAACGAATGATCTCCCCCAACAGGGTTTTGGGCCAAACGGTGCAAACCTACATGAATTTTCGGAGGCGGGCAAGGCATGGTCAGACATAAGGGCCGCGCAGTTGGCTCGAACCTTGTGTCAACCTTGTGTCAACCTTGTGTCAACCTTGTGTGCTGTTGTGTCAAACAGGCCTTTTCCGCTTGAAAAGCACAACATCCACACAACAGCACACAAGGATGGCACAAGGTTGGTACATGGATAAGGGGGCTTAGGCGTTAATTATCAAACAAGTACAATTGATTTGGTAAAACAGCGTCAGGTTTCCAATGTCGTAAAGGATTGATATACATTTTCATTTACATCAATAAATTGATTAATTTAATCAACTCTATTGAACCCATCAACTTATCAACCAATCAACTTGTCAACTTAAATATCTTTAGTAAGGTCCTAAAGGCTATACAAGGGTAAAAGCTAAATTTGATAAGAGATTTCGATTTCAACGATTCGTCCTACCGGACACGGAGAAAAAAATAAAGATTGGAAAAGTAATAAATTATAATACTTTAAAACCATAAGTATGAAGGAGAATAAATTAGTCTATGCCGTTTTAAAGTCATTGGTATGCATGGCTATTATGTTTGTAATAGGATATTTGGGTTACCATTATCCGGATGTAATGATATGGGTAATTTGTATTGGTGTTTTTTCTGCGTTTTCCTGGTATTTCTATAAAAAAGATCGTGAAGATTAAAGCAATAAAATGAACCATACTAACAAGTTGGAAGATTTCAAAATAAATGTAAAAATTAAACTGGCAGCATTATGGACATCGGTAATGTTCTGTTACATATATGAAGATTATTTTGAATTATATGTTCCAAAAAAGCTTGAGCGCATAATTAGTGGTGACGGTTTACTAAATACCCCAATGAAGTTATTTTCTGCATCATTTGTATTGATAATACCTGCATTGATGATTTTTTTGTCAATAGTGTTAATGCCTAAATTAAGCCGTTTGCTCAATATAATATTTGGTACATTATACACTGCATTAATGTTGTGGATCGCATCAAACTATTCGGATAGATGGCTAACATTTGCTTTATCTTTTGCAATTGTTGAAAGTATAATTACTGCGATAATTGTTTGGTATGCGTGGAAATGGCCCAGGCAGCGTCAGTTAAACCTATAACATCAATTCATTGTTTTTTTGTCGCTGTGTCCCAACTGGTATATAGTTGCCACATTTTTTAGCTAACACCCGTTAGTTTATATTTGCACATTATGGCCAAGATCCGGGGCAGGAAAAACAGCAGTAAGAAGGATATCATCATTGAGAAAGCATCCAAACTATTCCGCGAGAAGGGATTTGGAGCAGCATCGATGCGCGATCTCGCGGAGCATGTGGGAGTGGAAGCGGCCAGCCTGTACAATCATATCCAATCGAAATCGGAGATCTTGCAGGCCATTTGTTTTAAGGTTGCCAATGAATTCATTTCACATCTCGATGCCGTAGAAGCGAGCGCCCAACCAACCCTGCAAAAAATGGAGATGATCATCCGGTTTCACATCAGGATGATGCTGGACAAATACGAATTTGTATACATTTCCGATCATGAGTGGCGGCACCTGCCCGAACCATATCTTTCTAACTTCCTGAATCAGCGCAGAAGCTACCGGAAAAGCCTGAGCGATATCATTGAAAGGGGAATCGCTAACGGCGAAATCAAAACGATGGAACCATATGTAACCGTATTGACCATTTTATCCGCTATCAGCGGTATTGAGTCCTGGCAAAGGTCAAGGAAACAGATCAGCGCGGAAACACTGGAATCCAATATGGTGAGGTATTTGATTGATGGACTGAAGAGATGAGTCCGGAGTCGCGCCCGCGTATTGTCATTCCGATCCGCCGCAGGCGGGGAGGAATCTGCAGAGAAAACAAGTCGTTTACGTATAAACAAACTAAGTGGCCACACATTTTCGGGCTTTGAAAATAAAGGATATCCGCAAAGAGACCGCAGACTGCGTATCTGTTGCTTTTGACATTCCGGAAGAATGGAAACCGGAATTTCAATTCAGTCATGGACAAAATATCACGGTGCGGACCAAACTGGGTGGTGAGGAATTGCGGCGCTCCTATTCTATTTGCAGCAGTCCGCTCGAGAATGAATTGAGGATCGCTGTCAAGCAAATTCCTGCAGGCAGGTTTTCAACGCATGCCAACCAGGAGCTGATCGTGGGCAATCTGCTCGATGTTATGGCCCCTACCGGGAAATTTTTTACCAAATTGTCTTCCGGCCACGCTAAAAACTATCTGGCGTTCGCAGCAGGCAGTGGTATTACTCCGGTCATTTCGATCATCAAGGCAACATTGGCCACGGAGCCGCAAAGCCATTTCACCCTCATCTATGGCAATCGCGACCGGCATTCCATCATATTCAGGGAAGAACTGGAAGGTTTAAAAAACAGGTATCTCAGCCGTTTCATGATCCATCATCTGTTAAGCCGGGAAAAAACGGACGTGCCCATTAACCAAGGAAGGATCGACGCGGCAAAATGCGATGAGCTTTTTGAGAAACTGATCGACCCGCGCTGGATGGATGAGATTTTCATTTGCGGTCCCGAATCCATGATCTTTTCCGTCAGGCAAGCCCTGGAACTGCAGGGCATAGCAAAAGAGAAAATCCATTTTGAATTGTTCACTGTACCCGGACAAACACAAACGGCATCAAAAAAGATAAATATTGGCGAAAAAAAGCATGATGCCCAAAAAAGTCGCATCAGCATTAAAGTGGATGGCATCTCCAGCGAATTCGACCTGGCCTACGAAGGAGACAGTATCCTGGATGCGGCATTGAAACAGGGAGCAGACCTTCCTTATGCCTGCAAAGGAGGTGTATGCGCTTCCTGTCGTGCAAGGCTTATAGAAGGCGAAGTGGATATGACCACGAACTATGCCTTGGAAGCAGATGAACTGGCCGCAGGATTTATTCTTACTTGTCAGTCGCACCCAAGAACGGAGCTGGTTAAAGTAGATTTTGACAGCAAATAGTTTTTTTGCAGCACTGAATCAATAAATCTTGTCTTTGTATTGTTTAAAAGGTTTGGATAATTTTACACAGGAGCATCCAGCCTCGCTAAACGATTGCGCCAGATGAAAAAAGACAATTACTCTTCAGATCCTTTCATACCCGCCATGCTACAACAGGTTGCGGCAGGGGACCAGGCTGCGTTTAGGAAGATATATGGCTTTTACTTTAAACGCCTATACCATTTTGCTTTTGCCTTCGTGAAAACGAAAGAAACAGCTGAAGAAATTGCGGAAGACGTGTTTATCCGGATCTGGCAACAAAGGACTGGTCTTGGGTCCATTCGAAATCTAAAAGTCTATCTATATACGGCCACCAAAAACGCAGCCCTCAATTATCTCTCCAGGAAGGCAAGGGAAAACATCACTGAACCCTTTGACCATATCCATATCGCGATGATCTCCCCAGGGCTCAGCCCGGAACAGATCCTGGTCACCAGCGAAATGTACAAAAAAGTGCAGGAGGCCGTTGAAGCCCTGCCGCCTCGTTGCAAAATGATCTTCAAACTGATCCGGGAAGACAACCTGAAATATAAAGAAGTGTCGGAGATCCTGAATATTTCAGTAAACACGATCGATGCCCAGATGGCCATCGCCGTGAAACGAATAGCCGCGGCACTGCATATCGACCTCCGGTTGAACCGCAGGTCTGAAGTCAAATAATATTTTTGCCCTCCCCTTAGTAGATCATCTTCTTTTTATTGTCTTAGATTAAAACCAGCCTGCTGTATATGCCCAACAACCGCCTGTGGTTATTGTTTGCCCGTCGATTATCCGGCGAAGCCTCCCCCGAAGAGTCTGCCGAACTGCAGGCCCTGTTACAAGAACACCCGGATAATCAATACCTGCTGGACTTTCTCAACAACTATTTTGACCTTGCTCCCGCCGACCTGGATGATGATGAGGTGGAAGACGTCTATTTTGAAGAAAGATTCAAAAAGATCATTACCAGTGGCAATGAAGCGGAGCCATCGATCGAAGAGCTTCCTTCTGTAGTGTCAGGAAAGTTTAGCATAAAGAAATTCTTCTACTATGCGGCTGCCGTTTCGGGGATCAGCCTGATGAGCTGGCTGACTTATCACATGCTTAAACCTGCCCGCCAGCCCGAAGGCAAATTGCTCAAAATAAGTGAAGTGGTTGCCAAACCGGGCGCACGCACAAAGTTGGTGTTGCCGGACGGTTCCCAGGTCTGGCTGAACTCCGGCAGCAAACTGAATTATCAAAATGATTTCAATTCCAGGATCCGTGAAGTGGAATTAGAGGGAGAAGCATTTTTTGACGTAGTTCCTTCTATTGGGCCTGCAGGTGAGAAGATTCCCTTCGTTGTTCATGCTTCTTCCATCAACATAACAGTGGTCGGAACTGCCTTTGCCATAAAATCATATCCGCAGGATGAGACGGTAGAGGCCACTTTATTAAGGGGCATGATAGAAGTCAGCAGGAAGGACAATCCAAACGGTCCAAAAGTTATTCTGAAGCCCAACGAAAAGCTCATTTTCAACAAACAGTTGGAAACATCCCAGCATACAGGTTCAGCTTCTGTACAGGATAGCCGGCAAACTTCGGCGGTACATGATATTTCAGTAACAGCAGTTTCAAAAAATATACCGGATAGTGAGAAAGTGGAGACGTCCTGGGTCTACAACAGGCTGGTCTTTAATGGAGATTCCTTCCAGGAACTGGCAGAAAAAATGGAACGTTGGTATAATATCAGGATCGTTTTTAAAAGCAATAATCATTTGCGCTATCGCTTTAAGGGAACCTTCGCGAATGAATCGATCCAGGAAGCTTTGAATGCATTGCAACTAACCGCAAAATTTTCATACAAAATAAACGACAATGAAATTGAAATATATGATAAGAAATAAGGTCAACAGCAGTTGACATAAGAAAGGGACTCCGCTGTAACGGAATCCCTGAAAGATCAAAACGGAAACCTTGACCAACTGCTGAGGCGGCGCGGGTTTCACATTCTTAATCACTAAAAGTAAAAATATGAAAAAATTACGACCTCCCCGAAGGAGGAGTAATCCCCGATTGCTCTTTAAATGTTTTGTCATCATGAAACTTTCCATTGTGTTAATTCTGGTTGCTGTGCTGGAGGTGAAAGCCGGGGCCTTTGCACAAGGCTCCATTACACTGAATATGCAACAGGTGGAAATTCAAAAAGTGCTGACCAGGATAGAAAAACAGGGTGAATTCCGCTTCCTGTACAATTATGACCTGGAATCATTAAAGAAAAAGGTAGACGTTAACTTTCAACAGTCTGCACTCAAAGATGCACTGGCCAAGCTCTTCGCGAATACCGACCTGACCTACAAAATCCTCGAGAATAACCTGGTCGTGGTGATGTCTAACAGCCTGGAAAAACAGGACATACGCATCACCGGTAAGGTTACAGGCATAAGTAATGAACCGCTGGCGGGGGTGTCCGTGCAGGTAAAAGGAGCCAGTACCGGAACGTCTACGAATAACAATGGTGAGTATGCGATTACTGCCGACGAAAATGCCATTTTGAAATTCTCCTATATCGGCTATGCCGATAAGGAAATAGAAGTAAAAAACCAGAATGTTGTCAATGTTCAGCTAAGTCCGGCCGAAAAGGCACTTGATCAGGTTGTGGTGGTGGGCTATGGCAGTCAGCGAAAAAAAGATCTCACGGGGGCGGTTTCAGTGGTTACAGCTGCGGATATTGCCAATCGTCCGATAGTAGATGCGGGCGAAGCCCTGCAAGGCAAGGCAGCGGGTGTAGAAGTTACCTCCAATTCAGGTAAACCGGGCGCCGGGCTCTCGATTCGCGTCAGGGGATCATCTTCCATAAGTGCAGGCAATGATCCGCTGTACATTATCGATGGCATTCCGACAACAGATATTTCGGCCTTCAATCCCAACGATATAGAGAGCATTTCCATTCTGAAAGATGCGGCCTCTGCTTCCATTTATGGTACCCGTGCCGCCAATGGCGTAGTGGTCATTACCACCAAAAAAGGCGTACCAGGCAAATCGACGATTAATTTCAGTACTTATTTTGGTACCACATCAGCTACCAAAAAATTATCTGTATTGAACGGAAAACAGTACCAGGACTATGCCAATGAACAAAAGCAATCCGTCGTGATCACAGACTCCATGGTACAGGCAAATAATATCAACTGGCCCGACCAGGTATTTCAAAATGGAAGCCAACAGAATTATCAGTTGTCCATTGCCGGTGGAACCGAAAAATCGCAGCATTATATTTCGCTGAATTATACTGACCAAAAGGGTATTATCAAACCAGCTTCTTTTAACAGGCTAACAGGAAGGGTGAATATAACGGCTAAGGCTAACGATTGGCTGACACTGATCACCAGTACCGTCGTTTCCCGTTCGCATAATAATGATGTAACAGACAATGCAAGTGTAGCGAGAGGTGGTGTGGTATTGTCAGCTTTGGAAACCCCGCCCACAGTCCCTAAATACAATGCCGATGGAACAATCGGTGTGAATGTATTAACCGGATGGGACAATCCTTTGGGCGCCATCGTAGGCTCATACAACAAAACCGTGAATGACCGTTTGCTTTCGAACCTGGGAGCCGATGTAAAATTGTTCAAGGGCCTGGTATTCCAATCGCGTTTTGGAATCGACTATCAAAATAACCTGACGACTTCTTTCCTGGACCCTTTTCTTACGGTGAATGGAAGGAATACACACGGCCAGCAATACCAAACCAAGGCAAATGTGTTTACCTGGTTGAGTGAACAAACCCTGAATTACACCGCCACCTGGGGTAAAAACCATTTTTCGGTTTTAGCCGGTTGGACTGCTCAGGATGCACACACTGACCAGACAGGTATTTCAGGATCTTTTCTGGATACGATTTACCGGCATTTGCCCTGGGATCAAACGTATTTGCGGGATTCCATTAAAGGCCCGGGAACAAAATATATAGATGACTGGGCTTTGATCTCCTATTTAGGCAGAATTACCTATGATTTTGATGGCAAATATCTATTACAGGCAAATTTACGTTCAGATAATTCCTCCAAATTCGCTCCAGGAAACAGGACAGCAGTATTTCCTTCATTTTCCGCAGGATGGAGAATTTCCCAGGAAGACTTCATGCGCCCCGTTGCAGCCGTCAACGATTTAAAACTTCGTGTCGGCTGGGGACAGAATGGTAACCAGGAGGGCATCGGAAGCTTTGCTTATTTGCCGCTATCAAACATAGACCCCGTTTCAGGCGCGGTAACCGCGGCAACCATTGCGCCGCAAAGTTTAACGTGGGAAACCAGCACGCAAACAAACATCGGCGTCGATGCAAGTTTTTTGGATTATAGACTCAGCTTCTCAGGAGACTTTTATATCAAAAAAACAAAGAATGTCCTGTATAACGTGCAGTTGCCTTCCCAGTCGGGATTTTCAACTGCCCCGGTCAATGGAGCCAATATGCAAAATATCGGCGAAGAGTTTCTGATATCCAGTAAGAATATCGTGGGTAAGGATTTCAGGTGGAACACCGATTTTACTATTTCTTTTAACCAGAATAAAATAACCGCGCTGGTTGAGGGAATTACGTTCGTGAATGGATATGGCTCTGTTTATGCAAGAGGAAATTCCATTGCCTTGACGCAGGGATATGGGCTCGGGGAGTTTTACGGATATATTGCCAAAGGGGTCAATCCTTCAACTGGTCATGAAATGTACCTGACCAACGCTGATACCTTGTCCGATAACCCGGCACCTTCCGACCGAAAATTGCTCGGCAATGCCCAGCCGAAATTTGTATATGGAATGACCAATAACCTGTCCTACAAAAATTTCGATCTTACCATATTCATTCAGGGTTCATACGGAGGAAAAATATTTAACGCAGGCAGACTGGAGGCAGAAGCCATGGTTAACGCAGCAAACCAAAGTTCGGATGTGCTTCGCAGGTGGAGACAAAAAGGCGATATAACCGATATACCGGGAGTAAGCACGGATGCAACAACCAATAATTCCCTGATCTCTACGCGCTTTCTCGAAAATGGTTCCTATCTGAGGTTCAAGACCATTACCCTGGCGTACAGGTTCAGTCCAAAATTGATCAACAGATTAGGATTGGGGGCTGCTTCCATTTATGTATCCGGAAACAATTTGATCACCATTACCAAGTACAAGGGATTTGATCCCGAAGTGAATTCTTACGGAACAACAAACAATTCCACTGACGATAGAAATATTTCACTGGGTCTGGATGGCGGAGCGTATCCCCAATCAAAAATGTTTCTCGTGGGTTTGAATTTAAGTTTAAAATAAAGGTTGAATATAAAATTACCTGAAAATGAAAAATAATATAATTCACAAAAGCGCTTTCCTGGGCATATGTGCATCGTTAGTACTGGCTGGCTGTACCAAGCTTTTAGACAAACAACCTGTTACACAGACGGTAACAAAAACAGGCGACAACTTTGTTAGCGCTGCAGATGCAGAAAACCTGATACTGGGTGTTTACACTGCATATAAAGGTTATAGTAACGGAATAGAATTTAATGTGCTGGACAGGGTTGTAAATGGCGATGTCATCTCCGACAATTGTTATGCAGGCGGTGATAATCCGGATAATATTACCCTGGACTTGTTTAAAGCGAATCCATTGAATGGGAATATTTCCCGCGACTGGGCGGATGCCTATGCCATGATTGGTGTTGCCAACCTGGCCATCGCGCAGGTAGCAGCCAGCACAGATCCCGCATTAACCGCAGACCGCAAGAATCAGATTTTGGGAGAAGCCCGTTTTATGCGGGCATTTACTTATTTCGATTTGGCCCGTTTGTTTGGCAGAGTACCGATCGTGTTGATCCCGGCAGACCAGACCAATTCTGAAAAACTAATCAAATCCGTACTGGTTGCGCAATCTTCGGTGGATTCTGTCTATGATGCCATCCTCAATGATATGTGGTTCGCCAGATCAACTGTTCGCGATATCGGCGCAGACCCATCGAAATGGGCCATTTCCAAGGGCACGGTGAATGCCATGCTGGCCAAAATTTATGCAAGCAAACCGACGCCAAATTGGGATTCCGTTGCATATTATGCCGACCAGGTGATTCCGAACTATGCCCTGGTTAGCGATTTCAATTTCTTATGGGATAATAACCATAAGAACAACAGTGAAGCGATTTGGGAAATAAACTTTTTTGGATATGGCGCCAATGACGATATCGGAAACTGGGCCCCATCCATTTTTGTTGGCGGATCAACCGGCGCGTACGACGGAGGGGGATGGAAAAAATTCAATACGCCTTCAAATGACCTGATCAATACGTTCATTTCAGAAAATGATAATATCCGGCTAAACGCTTCTGTTACCTTTCTTGACATTACGGGTCAGTGGACAGATGCATATTGGGCATCGAATCATTACCCTTTCTTAACCAAGTACAATGATCCATCGAATGGCATCAATGATGTATATCTTATCCGCCTGGCAGATATTATGTTGTTAAGGGCAGAGGCATTCAATGAACTGGGGGATGTCACCAGTGCGGCGGGTCTGGTTGACCAGGTGAGAGCACGGGTCAGCCTGCCTCCAACTACCGCAGCCAACAAGGCTGACATGACACTGGCGATTGAAAAAGAAAGAAGATTGGAATTGGCCTTTGAAGGACACAGGTGGTTTGATCTGTTAAGAACCGGAAGGGCGATCGCTGTAATGAATGCGCAAACAGACGGCAATGGAATTAACCTGCACTACAATGTTCAGCCATATCAACTGCTATGGCCTATTCCACAAACGCAACTGGACTTAAACCCACTGTTAACCCAAAATCCGAGTTATTGATCGATTCTCAATAAGGCCAATGAAATATATTTATTTGAGCATCCTGCTCTGCCTCCCGGTGATGTTAATGTCGTGCAACAAAGCCAAAAATATAAACGGCAGTAACAGCATTGCGGATGATTCTGCAAGACCAGGACTGCCGCTGAGTTACTGGATCACCAAGGGCGACCAGTCGGTGTTATTGCAGCAGCAGGCTGACCTGAAATTCGGAGTACTCACGAACGCCTATCCATTCATAGATGTGGACTCAACCCAAAAGTTCCAGTCTATCGATGGTTTCGGGTATACCTTGACGGGAGGCAGCGCTTACCTGATCAACCGGATGAATGACGCTGAAAAATCAGCGCTGCTGCAGGAACTGTTTTCGGCAAACAATACGTCGATCAGCATAAGTTATCTCAGGCTTTCCGTAGGTTCATCTGATTTGAATGCCTCTGTCTTTTCGTACGATGATATGCCATCGGGCCAAACAGATACAGCGCTGGGCCATTTTAGTATTGATCCGGACAAAACTGATCTGGTTCCTCTTTTAAAACAGATCCTGCTCATCAATCCTTCGATCAAGATCATTGCTACTGCCTGGTCGGCGCCGTCGTGGATGAAAACCAATGGCAACACAATAGGGGGAAGTTTGCAACCCGGGTATTTTTCCATATATGCAAAATATTATGTGAAATACATCCAGGCTATGAAAGCGGAAGGCATTACGATTGACGCGATCGCGCCACAAAATGAGCCGCTGAATCCAAACAACAATCCCAGTATGGTGATGAGCGCCGCTGACCAATTGGTATTTGTAAAGAACAACCTGGGCCCTTCCTTGCAGGCTGCGGGCCTGTCTACAAAGATCGTGTTGTACGATCACAATTGTGATGTACCGGACTATCCGCTGACGATCTTACATGATGCAGATGCGAGGAAATATGCAGATGGATCTGCATTTCATTTATATGCCGGCGACATTAGCGCATTAAGCCTGGTGCACAATGCCTATCCTGATAAAAATATCTATTTCACCGAACAGTACACTGCCTCCACCGGCGATTTTGCCGGAGACCTGAGATGGCATCTGAAAAATGTGATCATCGGATCGATGCGTAACTGGAGCCGCAATGCTTTGGAATGGAACCTGGCCAACGATCCTGCATACAATCCGCATACTCCCGGCGGATGCACCACTTGTAAAGGTGCACTGACCATTAACGGAAACGCCGTTACGCGGAATGTTGCTTATTATATCATTGCCCACGCGTCAAAATTTGTAGTGCCCGGTTCCATTCGGATAGCCAGCAACCTCACGAACAATTTACAGAATGTGGCTTTGCTCACTCCTTCCGGAAAAAAAGTACTGATCGTTGAGAACGATGGCAATGATATCGCCTCATTCAATATTCGTTTTAAGGGACAATGGGTGACTACTACGCTGGCTGCCGGCGCCGTGGGCACTTATACCTGGTAGCGCAGGCAAAATGCATATTTTTTATGTTAGTCGCGGAACGTGGCAGTTGCTTAAATCAAGGCAACTATATACGTGTTGGGACAAGGGGCTACGTTAATTTTCCTTTTCTATTAATGTAATTTTTTTCTGATCCTTATCATACTTGATTCTAAAGAAAATCCTTCGGACTGTATCAAGTTGCGCTTCAATGGTTGCGTACATCATTTTACTACTGTAGGTTTCCGTCACACCAATCGAAAAGGTAGAGGATTCTATTTTTTTTGAAAGCGAATCATAGCGCTTTTCAACTTCTTTGTATTCAGGCAAACCCATAATTATTTTTCTAAGACTATCTCCGTTGAACCTTTCCGTATTGTTTTGGCAAAATGCGAAATAGTGCAGCGATTGAAAAAATAAGGCGCAGATAATAAATTTCATAAAGGATCTATTTTTTCTTTGACGCTTTCTTTGCCTTTGGCGCAGGATTCCCGGCAACAGACCGCAAATTTTCAGCTCTTTGTACCTGTGCAAAAAGAGTGCCCGCAGCACGCTGGTCGACCATCCCAAATTCCCTAACGAGAGGGTTGTCTTAATACCACGGGGGGCATTCACCGTTTTTTTTATTCTTCTATTGAATAATTTATCCTCTCGTCCCAACTGGTATATAGTTGCCTAAACCAAATACTAACAACTGTTAGTTTTTATTGAAAATTTATTATCTTTGACCTTTAAATTTTCATGCATGGTCAAGGAAGAGGCTGCAGATCAGTTCCTGGATAAGATCGATCGCGAAATCCGCATCGAGCCCAAAGATTGGATGCCCGATGATTACCGCAAAACACTGGTCCGGCAAATTTCCCAGCATGCGCACAGCGAAATTGTGGGTATGTTACCCGAAAGCAACTGGATCACGCGTGCCCCTTCACTGAGAAGAAAAGCTACGCTGATCGCGAAGGTCCAGGATGAAGCAGGACATGGTCTCTATCTCTATAGCGCAGCTGAAACATTGGGCACCAGCAGGGAAACCATGATCGATCAGTTACACAGCGGTAAGGCAAAGTACTCATCCATTTTCAACTATCCCACGATCACCTGGGCTGATATGGGTGCGATTGGCTGGCTCGTAGATGGCGCGGCTATTATGAACCAGGTGCCACTTTGCCGGGCTTCGTATGGTCCTTATTCCCGCGCGATGATCCGCATCTGCAAGGAAGAAAGTTTTCATCAGCGCCAGGGTTTTGAAATACTCCTCACCCTCAGCCAGGGCAGCCCCGAGCAAAAACGCATGTGCCAGGACGCCATCAACCGCTGGTGGTGGCCATCGGTCATGATGTTTGGTCCCAATGACGAATCCTCCCCACACACCGCGCAGAGTATGCAATGGAAGATCAAAAGGTTTTCGAATGATGAACTGAGACAAAAATTCATTGATGTCTGCGCAGACCAGGTGAAGATACTCGACATGACCCTTCCCGATCAGGATTTAAAATGGAATGAGAAAAGAAAACATTACGATTTCGGTGCGATCAACTGGGATGAATTCTGGGCTGTCGTTAAAGGCAACGGTCCGTGTAATAAAGAACGACTGGCTGCCCGCGTGAAAGCGCATGAAGAGGGCGCCTGGGTGAGGGAGGCGGCTGTTGCGTATGCGGGGAAGGTGAGGAGTTGATAGGGTGAAAAGTTGATTGGTTGATAAGTTGGTTGAAGAAAAATGTTCTATTGATTTTAAATTTCGGGAATGGAAAAAGAAAATACAAATACGCATGCATGGCCCTTGTGGGAGGTTTTCATTAGAAGCAAACAGGGGCTTGATCACAAACATGCAGGAAGCCTGCACGCAGCAGATGCTGCGATGGCGATCGAAAATGCACGCGACGTGTATACCCGCCGCATGGAAGGCGTTAGCCTTTGGGTGGTGGAAAGCAAATATATTCATGCATCCAATCCGGATGAAGCGGCGTCTCTATATGATCCCGCCAATGATAAAGTTTACAGGCATCCTACTTTTTATGAATTGCCTGAAGCGTTGAGGAATATGTAGTTGTTTTGAGTTGATTGGTTAAATAGGGAGTTGATTAGCTATTTCTTAATTAATCAATTCATTTTTATGAGTGAAAAAGGACATCAGCCCTTTACTGCATTGGAGATCTGAAGAAGGGCAAGAACGCTTAAAAACGAAATTTTTGAATTGAGTAAATTGTTTCCATCAGAAGAAAAATTTAGATTGGCGGACCAGATCATTCGCTCATCCCGGTCGATCAATTCAAATATTTCAGAAGGGCATGGAAGATTTTCGCATAAAGATCAAATTCACTTTCGTATTCAATCACGGGGTTCTTTAAACGAAACTTATAACCACCTGATTGATGCTTATGATTGCAAATACATAACCAGAGAACAATTAAAGTATTTCAAAGAAAAAATATTTGATATAGAAAGAATGATAAACGGCTATATTTCCTTCCTGAGAAGCAACATTTAAATTATGACCGAATTCGATTCCACATATCAACCAGTCAACCAATCAACTTATCAACCTTTCAACCAATCAACCAATCAACTGATCAACTACACCCTGCACCAGGCAGACAACACCCTCATCCTCGGCCATAGAAATAGCGAATGGACCGGACATGGACCCATATTAGAACAGGACATCGCCATTTCAAATATCGCGCTCGACCTCATCGGCCAATCAAGGAATTTCTACCAATACGCTGCCCAATTAATCAACGAATCCAATCCTAACTCCTCCCCCAATGGGGGAGGTCGGGAGGGGGCCGTGGGGACCGCCTCCGAAGACTCCCTGGCCTATCTCCGCGATGGCTGGGATTTTAAAAACTGCCTGCTGGTTGAACAAACCAATGGCGACTGGGCAAAGACCATCCTGCGGCAATTTTTATTCAGCAACTACCAGTACCTGTTATACGAGGCATTGCTGAAAAGTGAGGACCAAACGATCGCAGCCATCAGCGAAAAATCACTCAAGGAAGTAACCTATCATCTCCGTTGGAGCAGTGAGTGGGTGATCAGGCTGGGAGATGGTACCGAAGAAAGTCATCGCCGCATGCTTCTGGCCATTGACGACTTGTGGAAATTCACCGGAGAACTGTTCGAGCCGGCCGAATATGAAAAACAAGCCGCCAAGGCAGGAATTGGAACCGATATCTCTTTGCTTAAATCCCGTTGGCAGCAGATCACAGATCAGGTATTTGAACAAGCCACGCTTCCCAAGCCTTCATTGGCCAATGAAGGCTGGAATAGGACAAAGGGCAAGGAAGGACAACACACAGAACACTTGGGATATATTCTGGCAGAAATGCAGTTTCTGCAAAGAGCTTATCCGGGCTGTGAATGGTGAATAGTGAATAAAAACTGAATTTGATGTCTGAGCAAGCTGAAAATATTATTTCGAATGACCTGAAAAAGATCTGGGATATTCTTGCAGAGATCAACGATCCTGAAGTACCCGTCCTGTCCGTGTTGGATTTGGGAATTATAAGAGACGTTGAATGCATTCCCGACACCGAAGAGATCCGCATCAGCATCACCCCCACTTACAGCGGTTGTCCTGCCATGGATATGATCCGCATGAATATCAGGATGGCTTTACTCGAGCATGGATATTCGCATGTTTCGATCCAAACCGTGCTCTCACCCGCATGGACAACCGATTGGATGAGTGAACACGGTAAAGAAAAGCTGAAGGCCTTTGGTATCGCACCACCTACGGCCAAACAACAGGTCTGCGATATCCGTTTGTTTCACCAGGGTGAAGCCATTCCATGTCCGCAATGCAATTCCTATCACACCGAACTGATCAGCCAGTTTGGTTCCACGGCTTGCAAAGCATTGTACCGTTGCCTGGATTGCCAGGAGCCCTTCGATTATTTTAAATGCCATTAATTCTATTCGTAAATTGTCGTAGTAAACCAGGCTGAATGCAATCCATAGAATTTGAGCAACGCAACAGCGTAGCGATCATCAGGCTCAATCGCCCGGAAAAATTGAATTCATTCAATCGCGACATGGCGCTCCTGCTCCAAAAGCGACTCGACGATGTCGCAGCTGATCCGCAGATCCGTGCCGTATACATTACGGGAAACGGGAAAGCATTCTCGGCCGGCCAGGATCTCAGCGAAGTAACGGGTCCCAATCCGCCGGGCTTTGATCAATTGCTTATTGAGCACTATAATCCCATCATAAACAAGATCAGGAATATAGAAAAGCCTGTTCTGTGCGCAGTAAACGGAACGGCAGCAGGCGCTGGCGCCAATATCGCGTTATGCTGTGACGTGGTGGTGGCCGCAGAGTCGGCTTCTTTTATACAGGCGTTTTCCAAGATTGGCCTGATCCCCGACAGCGGAGGTACTTATTTTCTTCCAAGGCTGATCGGCTGGCAGAAAGCTTCGGCCCTGGCCATGCTTGGAGATAAGATTCCTGCTGCAGAGGCGGAACGATTGGGTATGATCTACCGGGTGTTCAGCGACGAAACATTTAATACAGCTTCCCTGGACCTTGCAGCTAAACTATCGGCTATGTCTACCCGGGCGCTTGCCCTGACCAAAAAGGCCCTGAACCTATCTATGGGGAATTCCCTGGCCTCACAATTACAGGTGGAAGATCAACTTCAGCAGGAGGCGGCTAATACGGCTGATTACCGTGAAGGGGTAAGCGCTTTTTTGGAAAAACGTCAACCTATTTTCAAAGGTAAATAAAACCAGCGTTATGCTTTCTCAAATCCTGCATTGGGCTGAAAAACAAACAGGCATCCGGAGCATACTGATGGTCGGCTCCCGGGCAAACAACGGAAAGCAGGACAATCTGTCGGACTATGACCTCAGTATTTTTGGAAATCAATTTGATTTTATCGCCCAGGACGACTGGCTCAACGGTATCTCGGCCCAGACCATTTGCATTCACGAAAAATTTTATTGGGGCGATTGGCAAATACCCACCCGCCTTGTTCTGTTTGAAAACCATGCCAAGGTCGATTTCTCCTTTCATCCCTTGTCGCTTCTCGAAAATATGGTCAGCACAAAGAAACTGAATCAGACCTATGATGCGGGCTACCAGGTATTGCTTGACAAAGACGGGATCACGGGACAATTGCCAAAACCATCCTTTCAGGCATACCGCATCGCAAGACCCACAGAGCATGAGTTTGAGAACTGCCAGAATGAATTCTGGTTTGAATCTTATCATGTTGCGAAATATATCATGCGATTTGATCTGTGGGCCGCAAAGATCCGTGATCATGACATGAAGAAATGGTTGCTGGCCATGCTCGAATGGAATGCCGCCACAAGGTCTAATTTCACGCTAAGCATTAAACGAGAGGGAAAATACATCAGCGACTGGATCCATCCTGCTTATAAATCCAGGATGGGCGCCTGTTTTGCAGGCTGGGATGCATTGGCTCAACACAGCGCACTGATGGCAAGCCTGGACCTCTTCAGAACGGTTGCAAAAGAAACCGCTTCACTACTTGACTATGCTTACAAAGAAAAGCCTGATCAAAACCTGTCAAATTATATTGCCACACTAATACCATACACCGATGGACAATCCCCGCTCTAAAGCATCTGAGATCATCGATGCCATGATGGAAAAAGATTATTTCAGCCAGTGGCTGGGGATTGAACGTTTGGAGGAGAGAGAAGGTTTTTGCAAATTAAGAATGACCATCCGGAAAGAAATGTGCAATGGCTTTGGTATTGCACATGGAGGCATCCCTTTTTCTTTTGCTGACAGTGCATTGGCTTTTGCTTCGAATAGCCACGGCAGACATGCCGTTTCCATGGAATCATCCATCGCGCATATCGAACCCTTAAGGATAGGAGAGATCATTGTCGCCACTGCAGAAGAATTGCATGCAGGTCAGCGTATCGGTCATTATAAAGTGGATGTGAAAAAGGAAAATGGGGTCCTCGTCGCCTTGTTTAAAGGGACCGTATTTATTAAATCCTAGATTGATCAGATAGCGCTGTCCAATGCCTTGTGGTTTTGAATATCATAGCTTCTTGCACTGTTCTTGATGGCAAGAACGGGCGCTTGATTGCTATACATTTTCTTTTCCAGGTCAACAAATTCCTTCTGCAGGTCCAGGATCTCTGCATGGTTAGCAACCATTTCTTTTCGCAATTCGCTGATCTTAGCTTGTTTCTTCTTTAATTGGCGGCTTCTCAGGCTGTATCCGATAAATCCGGCCGCCATCATAGCGATGGTCAGGGTTAAAAGATTAATAGGAAGCTCTACGAAAAACATATTCAAAGGGTTTAAGGTTTAAACGTATAATTCAAATACAAATTATATGATGCTCATTTGTTAACGATCCGTTGGCCGGGCATCATTTGATGATCTGTTCAATCCTGGTCAGTTTTCCGTCGCTGCTCATTCCTTCTATCACTACCCGGAATTTATTGCTCATGTCATTGTTATAAAAACTAAGCTTGATTTTCTTGTGATCCTTATCCAAAATGACCCTGGGATTCCAGTACAACGTGGAACGGAAATCGCTGGTCAGATCGTCTTCGGGCCTTCCGGTGTATTGGGGCACGTAAAATTCTTTCGCCGGCGTATATCCTTTGATCACGGCAAAACCCGTCTTATTGTTGATGATATTGTTCTGGTCAAGTGATTGCCTGGATGTGATGGCCAAAGTCTGAAGTTCTTTCGGACTGTTTTTCTGCAGGAATTTCAGAAAAAGAACTTCTTTCATGGTGATTTGTTTCAGGTCATCCATAGTGACCGGACTTCCATCGAGCAGGAGATTTACATTGTATTTCAGTGCTGCTGCAGCGGGCTGGGCTGGGGTATTTTTTAAGGAGGCAAATTTATTGTCTTCACCAGCGCCTTCCGCTTCCTTAACGCCATAAGGAAATTTCATTCCAGGGAAATTGCCTTCGAGATAATGAGCGGCCGTTTCAGAAGTACTTTTCAGGGAATCGACTTTTACATGTGGAGAAACCACATAGTCCATTCCACGTGCCTGTCTGGAATAATTTTTCAGTTCTGCCAGTAAACCATTGATCTCCTTCTCTAAGATCACATCCGGCACCTTGCTCCACTGAAAATTGGGGTCAGCGGCCGCGGTAGCCTGGACTGCCTCGGTCAGTAAGCTGGTCCTGAAATTTATTTCTGAGCCTGATCCCAGACGGGAAGCATGGTTCATTCGGTAAACGATCTGTACAGAATCATAAAAGAACATGCCTTTCTGCATGAAACTGCCATCCGTCCCGACCGGCAGGGAAAGGATATTTTTTTTGCGATCCTTTGTGATCAGTAACAGGGCAATGGAGTCTGTATTATCAAAGCGGATATTCGGACCTGTTATCTGGCCATTAAACACCATGAATTCTCGGTCAGGGGCATAAGAAAGGGCGGGCAGTTTCCCCGCAATGACGTCTTCCCATGCAAACCGTCTCCATCCATGGGTGCGCATCACCAGGTCAAGATACAGCCTGGTGCTGTCGTTATTACTCGAAAAATAATAGGCCGGATTGGTGATATTTCCACGGATATCATTACTTAGTAAAAAATCTGATATAATGTTGTTAGCGCTGTCTGAATTGAGTCCGCCATCTGTTACTGCAACAGAAAGGTTAGCGGTAAAACCATAAGGGATCTCGATGGAGATTTCATTCTTTCCTTTTTTGCTGAAATTCATCTGTTCGCTGCGCAGCTGGGAGGTAAAGGTGAAAGCCTGGTTATTCACAAAGATCACCCTTTCGGCGATGGGTGTCATGTTGGCGTCAAAAACCGTCACCTGCATCACGCCGCTGCCCATTTTTTCGGTATTGATCGTTCCATCGGCCAGGGGCTTAGCCTGCAGATCAATGGCTGATTTGGAAACCACTTTTGATTCGTAAGTACTGATGATGGTAAGCGATTTCAAATTATCACCGGCGATTTCTGTGCGCTCCGCCTGGTAATGAATAGAATTGTCAGCGTCCGGCCTCATCCTGATCACGACACCGGATGCTTTGCTTTTTGGCAATTCCGTGACATGCGTTCCGCCAAATTCGTCCTTCCATAAGGCGGTATATTTTTCATTGAGGACAGGTTGTAACCAGAAACTTCCCATACCATCGTGGCTGGTGGCAAAGGAATCGACTATCTCATATGCACCGTTTTTGATGACGCCCTTAATATTAACCGGCCTGCCATGCTGGTCGGTTGCTTCAAAACCAACCATCGAGTTGAGTCCGTTAATCAGGTCTCCGCCTTCAGGGAAGAACTGGACGTTGGTCAAGTGTTTATCCTGAGACACGATGGTTCCATCCCAGGGCGAGAGTACGGGTATATTCTTATTGAACAGGAAGACGCTGTCAAAATTCAGCATCCACTGCGTATAGGACTTAACATGAATAGCGCCGCCCCTGAAATCAACGGGCAACACAAAGGAGGTGGTAGAAGTCGACTCTAATACCGGCGATACGCTATGCAACAGTAAGTTGCCATCAGCATCGGTCCAGTCAAAATAAATGTTTTTGCTGCGTTCAGAAGGTTTTGACCCTTCCATGAGATAGGCCTTGAGCCAAATCGTTTCTCCGGGTAAATAAGCGTCCTTGTCAAAATGGATATGTAGCTTCTCTTGCTGATATTGCTCAGCATACGTTTTGATGGTCGCATCCAGGGATGTTGATTGAGCGCTTCCCAGGAGGGAAGAACAGATCAGGGGAACCAACAAAAAACGTTTTTTCATGACGGTAGGATTTGGATAAACCGGCAAACCGGGGGATTATACACTAAACTGAATCAATAAAGGGACAGAAGTTTACACTACTGGCCCTTTATTGTCAAAAATCTTATATTTACTCTGGTCTTCTATATTCGCTATCCATTGATCACTGACGACTCAGAAAGATATTTCTTGCTTGGATAATATACAAACATCAAACTACCATTTTTTATTGTACGGATGATCTTAGGATTTACATCATTAGGGATAACTGAACAACCCAGGCTTCTTCCCATTTCACCGTTATTCTTCAAATAATCGGTTCCGATATAGTCAGCACCATGCAATACGATGTTTCTCCTGGAAGCGAGGTCATTATACCCTTTTTCGAGTCCGTTGACTTTCAAAGAAAGACCGTTTCTGCCTTTATAAGCCTTAGTCGTGGTAAAAAAACCAAGACTGCTTTTGAAAGATTCAGGCCTGTTAGAGAAAGAAGTAGCATATTCAACACCAGAGTTCATACCGTGAGCAACATAGGTCTGGTACAGTATCTTTTTGTTCTTAACGTCGATTACATATAAACGTTTGCGGCGGGAAGACTGCGTAAAGTCACAAATCGACAACACGTTTGTTTTTTTCAGCAGGCCTTTCTTAACCAGGTTATGATAACCCCTCCAGGCATATTCAAAAGCTTTCTGGTTCAAACCAGACCTATTTAATTTCATAGAAGCATAAAACAAAGTAGCCTCTTTTACCACCATCTTCACTTCAAATGCTTTCTTAGCGGCTGCATCGGCAAACGCAGTACTATTGTTTTCAACAGCGGCTGTTGTAACAGGCGTATTTGTTTCGGCGGCAGCAGCAGCGGCAACCACAGCAACACCGGCGCTGTAATGAACAGTCGTTTTATTATACTCCGGCGTAGTCGTATTAATAGGTGATGTATAAAATGGAGCCGAAATCGCGGCGGTCGCTACCATCGGATTAGCGTTCTTATGACTTCCGGAGATTAAAACCGGTGAAGTGATGACCAGTAAAGACACACTACTGGTAGATACGAGTTTAGACAACGTTTTCATAACGAAAGATTTAAGTTTTCAAAAGGTCGATTCAACTTCTTCTATTATCAACAATTATATGGATACTCTTAGACGCAATAACGGTGCTCTTTCAAATGTTATTGTGCAACTTAGGACAGCGCGAGGCTTGATAAGTGGGTACACAAAGATTGACATTGTTTTCATCCGGTCCTAGCTTTTTTCGACGAACCGTTCGACGAATGGAAATGCTAAGGGTTATTTGTCTAACAGTATTTAAAAGAACTGATAGGTAATTTCAATTGGCATACCAAAAAAATAAAATGAAGACGCGATCGTGCACGACCCGTATGGGATGTTAAGGGTCAATACCTTAAAGAAGCGTTGGGAAATAAATTTTTTTTACAGAGAATGCACGCTGGTGCTGGTTTTTTCCCGCAGAAGGAATTTTTTTCCGGAAACAGGAATTGATGCGATCAATAATCAATCCTGGCTTCCTGATTTGTTGACAACTTGTTTGGATTCCACCATACCTTTAATATCGTCCAGCTTTTCATGCACTCTTTTCAACTCCCTTACCAGCACCCAAAATTGATTCTGACCGTCTTCGCTGGCCAGGGTATTCGCGTTTTCATTCAAAGGATAAGAAGACCGCTTTGACCTGCCGGACTCAGGCAAGGACTGTTTATCGCCGGAAAGCCGGTCCATGGTCTCCAGGTCAGAGGCGACAAGATCTTCTAAACTCACCCCAAAATATTGTGTAAGTATAGTCAGTTCCCTGATACCTGGTTCGCTGACTGCATTTTCCCAGTTACCGATCGTGTTTTGCTTTTTATTCACCAATTTGGACAATTCCGACTGGTTTTGGCCCTTTTTTTTCCTTAAATACCGTAGGTTTTTGGGGAAGAAGTTCATTTTTTTAAGTTAAACTAAAAAAGTTTAAGTCAATAAATTGGATTTTACCTATATTCTTGATGTAAATTACATGGTAAACCCTTGAACGTCCATTAAAGGTAAAAAGAAAACAATCTACAAAGCGCATAATGGGCATTTTAGGGTTAAAATACCCTATTGCGCGGTCGGCTACGCTAACCAATCTTTTGCGCCTGGCGGCGCATGGAGTAAGCACTTGCTATCTTAAACGATTGACTATGAACTTCTTTACCCGCCATAAGGCCTTCTTTGATCAGCCCATTCGCCTGGAACGAGAAGAAATAGCACAGCCCGAAGCCGTTATGCAGGCCTTTTGCGGTGCTTACCACTTACATGAAACCCGCCAGCGTCTTTGGGATTTGCTGGAAACAGCACTAACCTCAGAAAATACCCCCTTCCAGGATGCCGAGGCAAGAACTAACATCATGCTTTTTTACAACCAACTGGAAGAACTATTAGAGGCGGTTTATATCAGGAGTCAATCAACACAAACATCGCATCAATCATCCGGCTGCCATGATGGACGAATGTCAAAGATTCCGAAGGCTCAATAACTTCTATAATACTGTGGTTAGATAAGGATGCTTCCATCCAGTCATGCAGTGCATTTTTCCACTCCGCAATTTCCTTATAATGGAAACATTCTTCCAGGATCCTGGATGGATTAAGCATTTCGTCCAAAGATAAGGTTAGCGGATATTCAAGCCATTTTTCGAGGTTTTTCCTTCTTTTTGAGTCATTTTTGGTTCTTTTTTGCTGTTTTTTGGCCAATTTCAACAAAAGGCCGATTTCCAGTAAAATCTCAATTCTTTCAATAAAAAAGACTGTATTAGCAGGACGTTTACTTATTTCCCGGTATTCTTTAGACAGGGCAGCCTCACAGATTTTCCTAAAATGTTGTTGAATGACTGCCCGGTCGACCGGCTCAAAATGTTTTCTGAGCACCTTTAATGGATCCAGCTCAAAAGGATCGCCTTTATACAATAAAACAAGCCTGTTGATATAATATTGATTATCTGACGACATATATGATTTTTATATAATTCGAGAATATCCGGGAAAGGCGGTAAGGATTCGCCCTTTGCCGTTTGTAATGATGCAATAGAAACAAGTGGCAAAGCCATATTTGTCATATCCGACCATTCTTCCGGCATTGACGATCCGCTGCAGATGGCTACTTCCCGGGATAGGCAGGACGGGTTCGCCACTAGCAGTGCTCAAACAGGATAGGATCTCACCCACCGGTATGCAGAAACAGCTGATCCCCGGCCCCGGTTGCGGCTTACAATAATGCTTGTCAATGATATGCGCGAACGCCAGGGCGGTCAGAAAAAACCCCTTATGAAAAGAAAGTGTTACCTGCTTCATTAGATAAGAATTTATGATTGTGATACAATACGCCCCATTTCCTTACCTATAGGTGATTGCCCAGGTCATAGGTATAGCTCAATTTTACAATCACCCATAGGCGATTATGAAAAGCAAAATAGACCAGTTCGCCATCAATAAGGTTAGAGAAAAACGCCTCGAGAAAAATATTTCTCAGGCGGACCTTGCTTATGAATTAGGAATGTCTGTCGGCTTTATCGGCAAAGTGGAGAGTTCGAGATATCCTTCGCATTATAACATCCGCCATCTTAACGAACTTGCCAGAATATTAGGGTGTAGCCCCCAGGATTTTCTTCCCAAAAAACCGCTGTAGCAGATTCCTTTTCCTGACAATAAAGATAGCGCCTGCGGGTCACTTGCCTATAGGTGATTTAACCCTTTTTTTGCTTATTATCAAAAAAGTTGCTGCTTGGGGTTGCCCGGGTCAGACGGGGACCCGTCAGACCCAGTTACTTCATCACCCCTTTCAGCACTTTATTGTTCTTCGACCTCATCATACGTTTCAAACTACCATCCAGTTCTATCGACACCGTATCCTTGTCAAAACTACAGATCATGATATCGGTATGCGGACTTTCTATATACCGAACGGTGAGCTCCAGTGTGTGATCGTCCTTCCAGGTATAACTGTTCGCGATTTTCGCAGGACCAAGATCTGCATAAGGTCCTTTTGTAGCCCGGATCAGGGATGGAGGCGCATTGGGCATGCGCGTTTCACCCAAATGCCATTTACCCGGACTAAAAATAATGGTATATGTGGAATCCCCTTCTCTAACCATCCAGGTGCATTCCTTGTTCCGGAAAACAAAACTTACCGATTCTGCCTTCATATCATTTGAATCAAGGCTGAAACTTTTCCCGGATATGGATGCAGCCATGGGTGGATCCGGGACAAGATTTGCCGGCGGAAGCGCCATCGTGGACAATTTCTTCTTCAGCAACCCGGCATGTGCCGCGTCAGCGGGCAACACAGATCCCTTAAAGGCAGGCAACAAATGCGTCCAAAGCAGGTTGAGTTCATCCTGCATATCGGCTGTCTCGCCCGTGATGATGACCACTGCATCCTGGTCCGGCATCATGACGATGTATTGGCCGAAAGCCCCATCTGCACGAAAGGCATTGTGTCGGCAACGCCAGAACTGGTAACAATACCCCTGGGCCCAGTCGTTGGAATCCCGGCTGGCCTGCGCCATTTTTGGAGCCTGGTCGATCTTGAATGTGGTCGCTTCCTCAACCCATGATTTGGGAAGAATTTGTTTTCCTTTCCAGACACCTTTTTGCAGGTACATTTGTCCGAATTTGGCCATGTCCTCCGTTTTCACCCGCAGGCCCCACCCACCGGAATTGATGCCCTGGGGACTGATTTCCCAGTCCACGCCTTCGATACCCAGGGGCTCGAATAACCTGGGCCTCAGGTAGTCAATGATTTTTTTTCCTGTTACCTTCTGAACAATGGCCGAAAGCATATAAGGCGAAATGGAATTGTACAAAAAAACTTTTCCCGGCGTATCCACAATGGGAAGCGATAAAAAATATTTCGCCCAGTTATCACTTTGCATCGTCTTAAAAGTGGGATCAGGTTTTTGTCCGACAGACATGGTGATCAGGTCTTTGAGCGTGAGCGCTGCGAGCGCCGGGCTGACGGTATCAGGTAAATCATCAGGAAAATAAGAAATCACTTTATCCGATAACTTGATCTTTCCTTCAGTGACGGCAAATCCAACCGCTGTCGAAGTAAAACTCTTACTGGTAGAATACATAGTATGCCGTAGGTCAGGCCTGTAAGGATTCCACCAACCCTCGGCGATGACTTTTCCATGCCGGAGGATCATCAGGCTGTGGAATTCATTTTTGCTTTTCGATACCGCATCCAGGAATTGTAAAATTTGCGCGGATGAAACGCCTTCAGCTTCAGGATTACTTCTGGGCAAAGGCTCTTTAAGCTGGGCTAATAAGGAGAGATTTACCAGCAGCATAAATGCAAGCGTCAACCGGAAAAATTTTCTATACACCATACATAATTAGTTATTGAAACTAAGTTCGCAAAAAAAAGCCGATACACCCCACTTTCTGATTTCTTATTCCTAATTCCTTATTTCTTATTTCCGTCCCCCCGGTTATTGTCCCAATTCCACCAGTTGCGAAGCAGACCTCACCGAGCATACAATCCCGCTTTTTTAAAGGCCGGACCGACCCTATATTTGTTGCATACCCCTAAACCCTGCTTTTTTTGGATCAGCAGGAGAATACCGTCAACCATTGAACCTATCCTTCACCAGAGAATAACTCCCTCTCTTTCTAAGAAGAGGAAGCTGCCTGGCTCATCATTTTCCCAAATGACCCAGGCATTTCTTTTTATTTTTAATTGTATTACAATAATTTCAGTACCATATAAACACTATTTCACAACAACGATTAACAGCTCATTTGTGGGGAAACCAATCACGATTCTTGCCTTAGCCATCTGCACTCACCTCCCTGCATTCGCTCAAAACAGATATATTGACAGCCTGGTTACCTGGACCAGCGCGCATCCCAGGGTGGACTCCGCTTATATTCTGACCCTGCACAGGATCAGCTACCGCCTCAGCGAAACAGATACCAAACGATCATTTAGTTTCTACGAAAAAGTCGCGGCTTTAAGCGACAGCCTGAATTTCGCTTACGGAAAATCGCTTGCCCAGATCAACCTGGGTATTCTATTGTATAATGCAGCAAACCTGGAAGCCAGCAACAATGCTTATTTCAAAGCCATTGACTACGCAGAAGCATGCGGCGCACTGCGACTTAAAGCCATCTCCCTGAACAATATGGGCGACAATTTTAAAACACTCAAAGATTATCCAAAATGCAGACAATATACCAAAGAGGCCATCGAGATCAACACGCAATTGAAAGCCTGGCGCGGTGTGGCCATCAATTATGAACTGCTGTTCGAATGCGATTTTGAAGAAGGGCTTTATTCAGATGCAAAAAATAACCTGGACGCAGGCATGCCCTTCGCTATCAAGGCCAATGAAAGTTATATTCTCTCCCAGTTTTATCTTGGTTATGGGAAAATACACGCCGTAGCCAATCGTCCCGATTCTGCTGTTGTTTATTTTGACAAGGCCATGCAAGAGGCAAAAATAGAAAATGACCTGAGGAATGAACACCAGGTATACCTGGCGGAAGTACGATATTTAAAAAACATTCCAACACCGAGAAAACTAAAGCTGTTGGGTGAAGCGCTGAGTCTTGCCCAGCAAACCAATTATCTCGAAGGCATTTCGAATGCAGGCAAGGCCCTGTACACAGTGTATGAGGGATTGAACAACAAAGATTCATCATTGTACTTTTACCGCATCCACCGCGAGGCCGCCGATTCTTTATTCTCCATCAACAATACCCGCAACGTCATCATCAAAGAATCAGGATGGATGATCAAAAGGCAGGAAATTGAAAACCAGCACCTGAAAGAGCTGGCGCAGTTGCAAAGCAGGGAGATCACTTTCAAAAACTTCCTGCTGATCGCCGGCATCATTACTTTGCTGCTCACGATCGCCATCGCCTATTTTATCAATAGGTCCATTCAACAAAGAAAAAAGCGCGTGGACTCGGCCTTCAAACAAAAGATTTCTGAAACGCAGATGCTGGCATTGCAATCCCAGATGAATCCCCATTTTATTTTCAACAGCCTCAACAGCATTGAGAATTACATGATGAAGAATGACAAGCGCATGGCGATTGATTATCTCAGCAAATTCTCTTTGCTCATGCGCATGTTCCTCGACAGCAGCAGGAGTGATTCGGTTCCCTTTGAAAAAGATATGGAGGCCCTTCGATTATACGTTGAACTGGAGCAACTGCGCTACGACAATAAATTTGTTTACAAAACATGTATTGATCCTGCGCTGGAGCACGGAGATTACAGCGTGCCGCCTTTACTGATCCAGCCCTATGTGGAAAATGCCATTGTGCACGGCATCTCGCCCAGTGACAGAACGGATTTGGTCCTCAAGGTTTCTGCAACCCTGGAAGAAGATTATATTTTGTATACGATCCAGGACAATGGCATCGGCAGAAAAAAATCGGAAGAATATAAACAAAATGACAAACCCGTTCACAAAAGCATGGGTATGCAGATCACCCTGGAACGAATCAACATACACAACCAGAAACAACAGGGAAGCGGTGACTTAATGATTACCGATCTTTATGATGAAAACGGGGGAGCAACAGGAACCATGGTACAGGTAAGACTAAAAATTCTCTAGTAAATGGAAGTACTGAAAGCCATATTGGTGGACGACGAAAAAAACAGCCTGGAGAACCTCCACCAAAAACTGCAGGAGTTTTGTCCGGCAGTACAGGTCATCGCCGCCGTACAAAAACCGGAAGACGCCATCTTCCTGATCAATCATCACAAACCCGACGTGGTGTTTCTTGATATTGAAATGCCCAGGATGAGTGGGTTCAAGATGGTAGAAGAATTAAAAGAGGTTGACTTCGAGATCATCTTCATTACAGCCTACAATCATTATGCGATCGATGCCATCCGCATCAGTGCTTTCGACTACCTCGTGAAACCAGTGGCCGTCAAAGACCTGCAGGACTGCACCGATCGCCTGCTCGAAAACCGCAACCGGCAAACCCGGGAAAAGCTGGATGTATTACGTCAAAGCCTGACCGATTCCAGGTCGCAAGATGATAAGATTGCCATTTCCACTACTGAGGGCATTGATTTTATTCAGGTCAGGTCCATCATCCGCATTGAATCCAATTCAAATTATTCCCGCCTGGTACTGAATAGTGGCCAAACCATCGTCGTGACCAAATTGTTGAAGGAGTTTGAGGAAATGTTATCGCGCTACCGTTTTTACAGGATCCACCATTCGCACCTGATTAATTTGCTATGTATCAACAAATACATTCGTGGCGATGGGGGACAGGTCGTGATGCAGAATGGAGATGTGATCGATGTGGCGCGCAGAAAAAAAGATGACTTTTTAAAGCTCATCAGCAACCAGTCATAATCATTCGTTGTTTTTTCTTCCTTCCAGGTTATACTGCTTGAATGTCTCCCTGGTAATGGTCTTGAAATTCTCGCTCAATTGGTCCAATGTGCAACTGATCATGTTCAAATTGACCGGTAAACCGTCGCGCATCTCCACAAAATCAAGATGGAGGATATTGCTTTCACTTACTGCCCTGCTTCCTTCGAGTTGATTAAAAACAGTATGGGCAAAATGGCTGTTATTCCCGATATTAAATCTGCCGATGGTTTCAAAACCCCTGATGGTTTTCATGTCAAGCACCATGTAATAAGTCGTTTCCATGATCTTCGATTTTGCTGTTAACGGTGCGGGTGCAATAAGGGCCGGCTTAGAACGAAAGAGGGATATCATAATCCTTTATAATGCAATCGAAATGCCAAAAATGAGAAATGTGGAGAATTGGGATAGCACAGGCTGATTCTAAGCCAGTTAGCGCGGACCTTATTTGTCCGCTTACAGGATTTCCCTGACAAATCCTATCTTAGTCAGCCAAAAACGCCATCACATGAATAAGTCGCTGCTACTGCTTCCGCTAGCCAGTTTCTGTTTCCACGCCTGTAAAAACGAGACCTCAGCCCCAAAAGAAATCAAACAATACAGCATCGAGCAACTCTATGATAACAAAGCCATTTACCCTGTAGCGTTCAATGCAGATGAATCAAAGCTCCAGGTTGAAGCAAATGTGTCGGGCATCTACAACCTCTATGAGATCAATACGAGTGATACGGCTATGCTGCCTTTGACCCATTCAACCAAAGAATCCATTTTTGGAGTGGATTATCTACCCGGTACGAACAATTATGTCTACAGTTCAGACCAGGGCGGCAACGAGAACAGTCATCTGTACCTGAAAAAAGAGGGAGATACCAGTGCCAGGGACCTGACGCCATGGTCCAACAGCGCCAACAGTAAATTCGATTGGAGCGGGGACAAGAAATCTCTTTTCATCAGCAGCAACCGCCGCAATCCAAAATTCTTTGATTTATGGAAGATGGATACAACCAGTTGGAGGCTCGTATTATTCTATCGGAATGATTCTGCGTATTCGCCGGGTTCGCTAAGCAAGTCGGGACGATACCTGACCTTGACCAAAGAAATTACGACCGATAAAAACGAATTGTATTTATATGACCGCGGCAAAAAGACCATGAGGCGCCTCAGCAACGACCACGAGGCTACATGGAATGCCGTGGCCTTTGAAAAAAATGACAGCGTCTTATATTATATCACAAATGATGGAAGTGAATTCTCCTACCTGGTGAAATACAATCTTAATTCGGGACAATCAAGCAAGATCTACGAAACGAACTGGGATGTAGTGAACATGAATCTCAGTGAAAATGAAAAATACCATACCATTTTTATTAATGAAGATGGTAAAAATAAAGTATTGCTCTTTGACCATGCCAGTAATAAGGCCATTGACTTTCCCCAGATCAAAGACGGCGATGTGCTCGGCGTAACCATTTCTCCTTCTGAAAAAAATATGATCATGAGCGTGGGCAGCAGTACCAGTCCGAGAAATATTTATCTATATAATTTCGACAAGAAAGAGCTTAAGCAACTCACGCAGACCCTGAATCCGGCAGTAGACCGAAATGACCTGGTCAGTGCAGAAGTCATCCGGTTCAAATCCTTTGACGGCAAAGAGATCCCGGCCATTTTCTACAAACCCCTGAATGCAACAAAGGATCATAAGGTCCCCGGCTTGCTCTGGATTCATGGCGGCCCCGGCGGACAAAGCAGGATCGGATTCAGCAATGACATCCAATACCTGGTCAATCATGGCTATGCTGTGTTGGCCGTCAACAACCGGGGCAGCAGCGGTTATGGCAAGACATTTTATAAGCTCGACAACCGCGATCACAGCAATGGCGATCTCAAGGATTGCGTTTGGGGAAAGAAATGGTTGCAACAGCAGGATTATATCGACAGCGCGAAAATTGGTATTGAAGGTGGAAGCTATGGCGGATGTATGGTATTGGGCGCGCTGGCCTTTCATCCCGAAGAATTCAAAGTCGGGGTCGATCTCTATGGTGTTGCCAACTGGATCCGGACGCTGCGCAGCATTCCACCTTATTGGGAGTCTTTTCGCAAAGCGTTGTATGAAGAAATGGGAGATCCTTATTCTGCAGATTCCGTTCGGCTCAGGAATATTTCGCCGCTGTATAATTATCAAAAGATCAACAAGCCGCTGATCGTGTTCCAGGGGATGAATGATGTGCGGGTATTGCCGGTGGAGAGTGAAGAGATCGTCGCCGGCGTGAAAAAGAATGGGGTGCCGGTGGAATATATTACGTACCCCAATGAAGGGCATGGATTTCTGAAGAAAGAGAATGAGATCACCACTTCAAAGAAGACACTGGAGTTTTTGGATAAATATTTAAAAGGCGCAGAAACAAAGTAAGCCCCCCTTTGTCATTCCGACCCCCGCGCAGCGGGGTGGAGGAATCGCCGTAGAAGGCAAGTCGCCGAATGACTGATTTCTCTCCGCCTCCGGCCTGTGGCCTGCGGCGGATCGAAATGACAAAGGAATTCACCTTGAAACAAAGTAAGCCCCCCTTTGTCATTCCGACTCCCGCCAAAGGCGGGACGGAGGAATCGACGTAGAAGGCAAGTCGCCGAATGACTGATTTCTCTCCGCCTCCGGCCTGTGGCCTGCGGCGGATCGAAATGACAAAGGAATTCACCTTACCGTATACACGAAACTCGCCTCTGGCAATTTCGCGCCATTGGCCAGTATCTGGTAGCTCTTTAGCGGATATCCCTGCGCGTTGTACTCAAACTCATAGACCAATTCCTTATTCACCTGCTGTCCGTTTTCCACGGTGGTCTTAATCCGGGTAACATTATGCCTGGCTGAGTACCTGACATTTCCTGTATTCAGGGTGACATCATAGAGCGGGTTTTTCTGATGGTCATATTCAAAAGCTACTTCTTCTTCGAGTGCACCCGTGCGGAGATTATAGTTTCTGATCCCGCTGATGTTTCCGTCATCGTACAAAAACATAGAATAGGAAGAAGCCTGGTCGTTCACCAAATCACGCTGCGTGATTTTAACAATGAACGGTCCCTGATATTCGTAGATCCTTTCAAAGTGCTGTTTTTGCGGGCTGGGTTCAAATTCATTGTATTCCGTCTTAACCAAAAGATTGTCCTCATAGCTATGCCTGAACTCAGCCAGTTTGGGACTAATACCCATTTGGGTGCGGGTGAGTTGTCCCGCTTCGAAGAAGTGTGCTGTTACGTAGAGCGGTTCGCCATGGCTGTCGAGTTGTTCTTCGCGGTTCAGTTTTCCGGCGCTGTCATAACTGTACTTGACATCATAATAAGATCCATCCAGGTAATAATAGCGGCTGGAGCTAAGCTGGAATGCGGTTTCGGGGGCAGGCGCAGGGTGGTTGGCCTTCTCACAGGAGAAAACCAGGGTGGCTGCAATGGCCAGCAGGCACAAATATGTTGTTTTGAGCAGTGTCATTCTTGAATGAATGACAAGGGTTTATTGCCGAATGTTGCACCTGGGAGGAGAAAATAATTGGCTCTGATTCAATAAAGTTTAGTGACACTTGGACGCCTGCGGGCTTCCAAAATTTGGCAGCAGCCACATCTTGAGTCGTCTGTATCCCTTTAGCCGGCCCAGATAGATTGGACCTGAAGTTGTTGGTTGATCGGCTTGTTGGGAAAGCGACACATCAGTCCCTTTCGATAATATATATGTAGTGACACTTATGTGCGTTGACCGTTCACTAACAGTACCGACAGTTTGCAATATCCTTTGCTTCTTTCGCGAGCGCAATCTGCGTTCCGCAGGCCTGTTCGTAACAAAAAGTCGCCCCTTCAAAGAAGTCTGGTGGTCTGACTTTGTTTTCGCCGCAGTTTTTTGAAGTATAGGATCGATATATAGCTGATGCAACTTTTCAGCAATAACTTTTTTGTCTATGCCCTGTTTAATCAGCTTCAATGCCTCACCGGTTAACAGCCGGTAAATACTGTACTGCTTTTGTGCCGCAGGGATCTGTTTATACAGTGCAGCGGCAATCGGTGATGCTTCCTTCATCCGGTTGCCACTTTTACGAAATCCTTCAAAAGCAGGGTCTTTTTTTACGCGCTCCCCGGTAAGGGAAGAGGCGGAACGGTAAATAAAGCGGCCCTGGGAATAATAGCAGCATATTACCCCGTCGCTTCCTGTAAAAGCAATATTTCCTGTCTTGAAAGGCATTCTTTGCTAAGGATTTAATATTTCCTGTTTTTTTAACGAAAAGAATTACCCAATTAGTATTTAGCGCTGAAGATCCTTACTGATACCCTTTATATAATAGAGATAAAGCGCATTTTGCATCCTCTTTGTAGTCGGACCCGGTGCAGATGTCATCTTACAGGAATCACTTCAAAACTGCTTCAAAATCAATCAATTCACTTACAAAAACGAATATTCCTATACCTTTTTCAGGCTAAGTGATTAAAAATCAGGAGCCAATTAAATGGCCCATTTGTTTTAGCCGGTTTTATGGCAATTATTTACGACCGCATATGGTAGAAAAATTGAGCTTTACAAAAAATAAAAATGATATTTATAACCCAGTTAGTTTACATCAAAGACGGGCAGGAAAGTATATTTCATCAATTTGAAGACATTGCTATTCCGACAATTTTAAAATATAACGGACGACTTTTGTTGCGGGTAAGACCAACCGAAAACACTTTTATTGAACATCATATTGACAAACCTTATGAAATTCACCTCGTAGAGTTTGCCGCTGAACAAGATTTTGAAAACTTTAAACAGGACGAAGAACGTAAGAAGTTTTTACATTTAAAAGAGCAATCAATAAAGTCAGTCCTGCTTATAAAAGGTATAAAAACTTAACGAAAAAAAAACTGGGATTTGATTCGACGTGAGCTGGCGGTCACTGAGTATCCATTCCTGAAACATGTTAAATATTTTCTGATGGCAATTGTCAAATTCACCTATGCGCTGGAAAAATTTTTCCCGGGTATCAAAGCAATTCCTGCAACAGGAAATACGCTCCGGGAAATTTTGGATGAAGTGGAAGCGAGATACCCAAAGATTCAACACTACCTGCTCGATGACCAGGGCAAACTGAGAAATCATGTCAATATTTTTATTGACGGCAGTATGATAAGTGACCGCGCCGGCCTCAGCGATGCCTTTTCACCGAACAGCGAGATTTATATCATCCAAGCTTTGTCAGGAGGTTAACCTAAAAAAATTCCGATATGAAACCAACCATGCTCCTTGGTACAAGAAAAGGTTTTCTTGCCTATCATTTGAAAAACGGTCGCTGGAAGGTGGAGAAACTTTCCTTCGAAGGAGAACCTGTCTCCATTGCTTATTCAGATTCGCGATCCGGCACATGGTGGGCTGCCCTTGATCACGGGCATTGGGGTGTTAAGCTTCACCGTTCTAAGGATAGGGGAAAAAGCTGGGAAGAAGTGGCCGCGCCAGCCTATCCCGAAGGAGAAGAACTCAAGGACGGAGAGAAGGCTTCTACCCGTTATATCTGGTCCATCGCAAACGGGGGAAACGCTCATCAATCGCGATTATGGGTAGGTACCGATCCGGGTGGTTTGTTTGTGAGCGAAGATGCCGGGAACAGTTTTGAGCTGGTAAGGTCCTTATGGGATCATCCGAGCCGAAAACAAAACTGGTTTGGCGGAGGACGGGATCAGCCGGGCATTCATTCTGTAGTAGTAGATCCCCGCAAGGAAGAGCACGTGTTCATCGGCATAAGCTGTGCCGGTGTTTTTGAGACGGAAGATGCGGGTAAGACATGGAATGTCCGCAACAAAGGACTTCGCGCAGATTTTCTACCGGACCCACAATCTGATATTGGACACGATCCGCATATTCTTGTCGCTGCTCCCACCGACCCAGACACATTATGGCAGCAGAACCATTGCGGGATTTTCCGTTCGATTGATGGCGCCAAAACCTGGCAGGATATCAGTGAGCCGGAAGGCCCGGCACGTTTCGGCTTCGGCATTGCGGTTGCAGACGATAATCCTGATCAGGCCTGGGTTTGTCCGGCAAACAGTGATACCACGCGCACGGCCATAAAAGGAGCGCTTTGCATTTGCCGGACGGATGATGGAGGTAAAAGCTGGAAAATTCTGCGTAACGGATTACCGCAGGAAAATTGTTTTGATATCGTGTACAGGCATGCATTAGCAAGCTCTGGGGATGCAGTTGCATTTGGGTCTACTACTGGCAATCTCTTCTTTTCACAAGATCGGGGCGATAGTTGGCAGACGATCAATAACTATCTGCCGATGGTGTATTCTCTCCAGTTTGCGGATTGAGAAATTGCTGGTAATTGACAACGATTTTTGCCGGCATGGTCTTGGAAATAAAAAAGCACCCACAGCGTTTCCTTTGTAAGTGCTTGATATTCCCGCTCCCCCTGTTGGACTTGAACCAACGACCCTCTGATTAACAGTCAGATGCTCTAACCAACTGAGCTAAGGAGGAATATAAATTGGATTTGGGCTGCAAAAATAGGGAAATTCTGCTTTCTACAAGACCGAAAACAGCATTTATTTAAACCCTACATAGATCCCATCGGCCCTCTGCTCCACCGGCCAGCAGGGCAAATGATAGCCTTCCCCACTGCTGTTCAGTCCATTCACAATATTGAAACAATAACCATGATGCATACAATGTATTTGTCCTTTGGCATCCAGCCAGCCCTCTGATAACGGACTCCCTGCATGTGGACAATGATTCGCAAACGCATGCAGCCGATCACGAAACGCAGCGACGCAAATGCTCCGGCCGTCTACTTCAAGCTGGCCAATGCCGGCAGCCAGTCCGGGAATATCAGCAATCGATTCTGCCACCTTCTTCCATTGATATTTTTTCTGAAACAGCATCGGCGGAAATCAATATAGCGTGGATTTATAAGGATAACGCTGCTCCCAAAGGACCTTTACCTTCTCGAGGATACCCTTGCGCAATTGCTCGATATTCCTTTTCTCCGTGGCAGACACGAACACACATTGGTTATGCGTCTCCCGCTCCCATTTCTGGCGCATCTCTTCCATCATCTCTTTCTTCACGCCTTCCTCGAGCCAGGGATCAAAGGTGTTGATCTCGTACTGGTCGATCTTATTAAAAATGACCAGCGTGGGCTTGTCATCGACCTTCAGATCCTGCAGCGTCTTGCCAACCACTCCCATCTGCTCTTCATAACGCGGATGCGAGATGTCGACCACATGCAACAGGATATCGGCCTCGCGCACTTCATCGAGCGTGCTCTTGAAACTTTCTACCAGGTGATGAGGCAGCTTGCGGATGAACCCAACCGTGTCGCTCAGCAAAAACGGCGTATTCTCAAAAACCACTTTGCGCGTGGTGGTTTCCAGCGTGGCGAATAATTTATTTTCTGCGAAGACATCGCTCTTGGCCAGCAGGTTCATTAAGGTAGACTTCCCTACATTGGTATATCCTACCATCGCCAGGCGGATCATTTCCTTACGCTCCTTGCGTTGTGTGATGGCCTGTTTGTCAATTTCGCTCAGGCGTCGCCGTAAGAGGGATATCTTTTCGCGAACGATACGACGGTCAGTTTCTATTTCGGTTTCACCCGGACCCCTGGTTCCGATACCACCACCCAGCCTTTCCAGGTGACTCCACATGCCGCGGAGACGGGGCAGTAGATACTGGTATTGCGCCAGCTCCACCTGAAGTCGTGATTGGGCCGTTTTGGCGCGGCGGGCAAAAATATCCAGGATGAGGTCCGACCGGTCGATCGTCTTTACATTAAGCACCTTCTCGATATTTGTGATCTGTGAACCGGAAAGTTCGTCATCGAAAATGGCAATGCGCACATCCTTGCCCTCAACGTATTTCCTGATCTCTTCCAGTTTTCCCTTACCAATAAAGGTCTTGCTGTCGGGATGGGGTAACTTCTGTGTAAATCTTTTTAATGTAATGGCGCCGGCTGTCTCGGCCAGGAAGGCCAGCTCATCAAGGTATTCATTAACCTGATGGTCTGTTTGATCTTTTTGGATAACACCCACCAGCACCGCATGCTCTTCCCCTTCTATGATCTGCTTTTTTTCTAACAATCCTCAAAATTTGAACGCAAAGATAACCCTGATCAGCCATTACAGTCCACTAATCTGAAATCCAATGGAATAAGGGTTGATGGTGGGACCCAGTCCGTTCTTGATCAGCGGGCTGAGCTGGTATTGGGCAAAAATGCCGAGCACCCCATAGCTGATCCTGAAGGTTCCGATCAGGCTGGTAGTGTTGAAATATTTTTTCGAGACTTCTTTTTCAATATAATTATTAATGGGCTGGCCGGCACTGTTGAGCAGATTTTTTGCCTTGGTATAGCCGCTCAGCATGGTCCCCACTTTTATCCCTACGGCAAACTTCCAGCTCTGATTGGTATTTTCGGGGTCGAGCGCAAAGCGCAATTCTATCGGCAGTTGCAGATTGGCCGTCACCAGTTTATATTTTTTAAAATGATTTGACCCCGCATTATCCGGAAAGGCCAGGGTTGGATTCAACGAAGCCACCAAAACCTGTTGCTTATCGAAGTAAATATTGCTCCAGCCCACACCCAACCCGGCAGCCACGCTGAACCGGGGATCAGTCTTGAAAGGAAAATCAAACATGAAATACCAATTGAAACTCCTGCCGATGCCGGTAATCTTGATGCTGTCCGGCGCACCCACCCAGTTGTCATAACCAAGCTGGATGACCAGGTGATCATTGGAGCGGTTGCCAAGCAATACCTTGCTCCAATCTTTCTTTTCTTTTTTTACCGGAGGTTTATGCGTGACGGTGGAATCTTTTTGAGCGAAGGCAGCAGTTGTGATCAGCAGAACAAATGCAACAGCGAAAAATTTGTACATATTTTGGTTTGAGTGACAAAAGTATTTTTCTTAGGGTTAATAAAAGGTTAAAGCCCGTGCAGGGAGTTGACAGTTGACAGTTAATAGTTGACAGATAGATATAAGAGATGGCAGTACATGTCAACGGTTAACAATCAACCTTCCTGTCAACTGTTAACCGCCCACTGTCATCTCTCCACTCCGTCAACTATTAACTGTCAACTGTCAACTCCCAACACGTGGACCCTGCTGGGCTTGAACCAGCGACCCTCTGATTATGAGTCAGATGCTCTAACCAGCTGAGCTAAGGGTCCGAACCCCATCGGGGATGAGGTTGCAGCCTTTTCAGGCGCCTGCAAAAATATAATATTCGGGGCAAGCGCGAAAATATAATGGGCGCCAATTCACCGACCGTCCTTCTTAACGTTTCAAAAAGCAGCTATGGATGCTTGTTTCTTGTCCATTCATTGCGTTCCCATAACGAAGATTGAAATCGGATGTATCTTTATCAATTCCAATGATTGCTGCTGCCCGAATACAATATTTACAAACCCGCATCGCCTTTCATGAGGATCACCAGGCGTATAAGGAACTATTTCTCGGTTTGTATGCCTACCTCTATCATTTTGCCTTTGCTTTCGTGAAGTCAAAACAACCTGCAGAAGAAATCCTTTCCGATGTCTTCATCAAGCTTTGGGAAAAAAGAAAGGAAATAGATCGGATCAGGAACCTGAAAGTGTATCTGTACGTGGCTACCCGCAATTTTTCCCTGAATCATATCGAGAAACAAAAAAGACTGGCCACCGAAAACATCGACGAATCCGCCCTCAGCATGAAGGCGCTTTACTTCGACCCGGAACAATTGATGATCACCGCCGAAATGATGAACCGGATTCAAAAAGCCATTTATGCGCTTCCACCAAAATGCCAGCTGGTCTTTAAACTCGTTAAAGAAGATGGACTCAAATACAAAGAGGTCGCCGAGATCATGAACATCTCCGTTAAGACTGTTGAAAATCAATTGGCTATAGCTCTACAAAGGATTGGCGATGCCGTGGATTTTCACCTTCACCGGAGCATTCCATCCTCTCTGGGCAACCGTTAACCTGCGGAAAATGCTGCCCCGCTTTGGGGGTTTTCTTCATTCCTCCTGTCCTGTATACATCCAAAACATCATGGGAAAAGAAATTATTTGGAATCTGATCGCAAAAAAATTGTCCGGGGAGGCTTCGGAAGAAGAATTGAGTATGCTGGAATCTTTATTGCATAGTAATCCTGATTTACATTATCCCATGCAAACCATCACCGATTTATGGCATTCCAACCAGTCTCCTGCTTCGGAGGAGGCCCTGGAAGCCTATGGAAGGCATATTGGCGCCATGCAAAAGCTGGGTATTCATTTCCCCGACGAAAACATCAATCCAGCCCGGGCACCTAAAAAAAATAAAAGGAAGATATTTTTTTTATCCGCAGGAATTGTTTTGCTTTTCAGCATATTCTTCGCAGCCAGGCTCCTGGTACCGGCAGCCGGCAAGCCAATAACCAACAGCGAAATATCCACCCGCAACGGTTCACGCACCAAGCTACTGCTTCCGGATGGCAGCCAGGTTTGGCTGAATGCTGGTAGCAAACTGAGTTACAACAAGAACTATGGCAGCAGCCTGCGCGAAGTGAACCTCAGCGGCGAGGCCTTTTTTGATGTTCAGAAAAACACCGAAAAACCCTTTATCATCTATACAGGTAAAATGCAGATCAAAGTGCTGGGTACTGCTTTTAACGTCAAATCCTACCCCGGGGAAAAAACCATGGAGACCAGCCTGATCAGGGGAAGCATCGAAGTGACGCTAAAAGACAGGCCATCTGAAAAACTCATCCTCCGGCCGAACGAAAAGATCGTGGTATCGAACGAAGAAGAGCCCTTGATTACCCCAGGAAAGGCCGCCGCCAAACCGGCAAATGAACCGATGGTGTCGATCAGTCACCTGAGTTACCTGAAATCAGATAGTTCCATTGTGGAAACGGCCTGGATGCAGAATAAACTGGTTTTCACAGACAAGTCATTTAAGGCGCTGGCGCAGGAAATGGAAAGATGGTATGGCATGACCATCCGGTTTGATGACTCACAAAGAGATACACTGCATTTTACAGGCAGTTTTGAAAATGAAACCATCCAGCAGGCCCTGGACGCCCTGCAGTTGACAACCGGAAAACCGGGCGGAGGCTTTCATTACAAAATGCAGCGCAATGAGATCATGATCCTTAAATAATATAAAAGAACAATATGGCTTGCAACAGTTCATAAGAAAACGGGAAATGCGCTAACATTTCCCGGAGGTTACGCGACGAAACTTGAGCATGCGTGGTGGCAATACAAGTTTCCTTTTTTATAACCCACAATGATAAATGTATGAAAAAAAGTTTAACGATTGGGAGCCCGCGTTCCTATGCCATTAAAAAGTTTCTTTTGGTTATGAAATTGAGTTTTCTTCTGGTCCTGCTGGGTTCACTTCAGGTGTCTGCGACGGTCAAAGGGCAGACCGACATTACCCTGAAGCTGGATAACACAGCCATCTCCAAAGTCTTTACCAACATCGAAAAACAAGGCGTATACCGTTTTTTGTACAACAGCAGGTTAAAGGATATCCAGGAGCAAGTGAGCATCGACGTGAGCAACACCGGCATCAAAGAAGTGCTGAATAAAATATTTGAAGGAAAGGACCTTACCTACAAACTGCTGGAGAATAACCTGATCGTGGTCTTATCCAGGCTGCCTGCCCTGCAGGACATACAGGTCACCGGCAAAATCACGGGCGCCAGTGGAGAAATATTGTCAGGAGTATCTGTCACGCTGAAGGGTACATCCAGGGGAACGACCACGGATAACAACGGGTCCTTTACACTCACCGTTCCGGAAAACGGAACCCTGGTGGTTTCCTATATCGGATACGTGGACCAGGAAATTCCCGTCAATAGCCAATCTGTCCTCAACATCAAAATGGAACAGTCATCGAAGGCGCTTGACCAGGTTGTCGTGGTGGGTTATGGCAGCCAGCGGAAAATAGACGTTACCGGCGCGACTGCAACGGTCAAAGGTTCTGAATTGGTGAAGCAACCGGTATTAACCGCCACGCAGGCCATGCAGGGCAAGGTCGCCGGCGTACAGATCACCAGCAGTGGTCAGCCCGGTTCCCAGCCATCGGTAAGGATCAGGGGTACGGGCTCACTGATCGGGGGTGCCGAACCGCTCTATGTAGTGGACGGGATCATTACCAGCGATATCACCAATATCAATACCGCCGATATTGTGAACGTGGATATTCTGAAAGACGCTTCTTCCACTGCAATCTATGGTGCGCGTGGATCCAATGGCGTTATCCTCATCTCAACAAAACAAGGCGCCAGGGGGAAAATGCAAATTTCTTATAGTGGAAATGTTGGCATACAAAGCGCCACGCACCTGGTTAAGATGGCCAATGCAAAACAATATGCTGATTATGTTTCTGCCGCGACCTTCGGGATCACCACGGTTCCGGTCACCGGCGTGTCAACGAACTGGTACGATCAGATCCTTCGGAACGCCGTGGAACAGGATCATAGCATTACCGTCTCCGGCGCATCGGACAATACCAAATACCTGCTGAGTGTCGGTTATACGAATGACCAGGGTATCGTGATCAACAACGATTTTAAAAGACTCACGGTTCGAACCAACGATGAATTTAAACTGGCCAATAACCTGAGGCTGGGTATCATGGCTTCTTACACCAACGGCGTTAACCAGAATGTGAACCTGGGAACGGCATACAATGACGCTTACCGCGCAGCGCCGATCATTCCCGGTCGGGTCAACGGAAAATATGGAAACACGTCTTTATACCAGAATGTTGGAAATCCTATTTTAGATATCAACAACAACAATTACCACGCGACCGACAACCGTCTCCAGGGAAACGCATTCCTCGAATATAAACCGGTTGGCTGGCTGACGTTGAGAAGCAGCATTGGCGCTGATTGGGACAACGTGGTGGACAGGGGATATATTTATCAGTTCTTTGCCGACACCGCGACGTTTATTACGCCCGGCGGAAATCAAAGCAATCCCAATAGTACATTGAGTTTTACCACTGCCAATTCCCTACATTGGGTTTGGGATAATACCATCACTTTTAACAAACGGTTCGGCGATCACAATTTTACCCTGTTGGTCGGTACCACGTCCGAGCAGATTAGCAGCACTTCATCGTATGCCAGTGTTCAGGGAGTTCCGGCCGATCCTAATTTATGGTATCTGCACAATGGGAACCGCGCACTGCCTTTTACGAATGATGGATTTGGAACAAACCAAACCAGGAATTCCTATATCGGCAGATTGAACTACAGTTTATTGGACAGGTATTTACTCACAGCCAATTTCAGGGCGGATGCCAGTTCTAATTTCCCGGCTAAAAACCGTTGGGGCTACTTCCCTTCCGTAGGTGTTGGCTGGGTGATCACGAAAGAAGATTTCATGCAGTCGCAAAAAATATTCGACCTCCTTAAACTCAGGGGCAGCTGGGGTCAGGCGGGTAACGATTTTACTCAGGCAGGAGCTGCAGGATATACACTGACGCTGTTACAAAATCTCCCATATTATTTTGGAGGAGGCAGCAGCTCGGGAAGCGCCATCAGCCAGATCATCGACAAGGACCTGAAATGGGAGACCACCACAGAATATGATTTTGCCCTGGAATTCAGCACGCTGAGTTCAAGACTTACAGGTGAGTTGTCCTATTATTCCAAGATCGTTAAGAACGCGCTGATCAATGTGCTGGTTCCTTCCACGCTGGGAAGTTTTAATCCAAGCGGTGGCCAGGGATATGTATTGACCAATGCCGCATCCGTTCAAAACCGGGGTGTCGAAATTTCCCTCAACTGGCACGACAAGATCAAAAAAGATTTTTCTTATTCCATCGGGGGGAACATTACGTTTAACCAGAACCAGGTGGTGGGGTTAAATGGCGGCCAGCCTTATATTGACGGACCCATTGGAGCGAATCAACCCTATGTTACTAAAACCAACAATGGTCAGCCCATCGGGAGCTTTTATGTGCAGAAAGTAATCGGCGTTTTTCAATCGCTCGCAGAAGTGGATGCGTATACAGATAAAAATGGAAGGATACTTCAGTCGGGTGCACAACCGGGTGATTTCAAATATGAGTATAACGCAAACGGACAGCTGGATTCTGTATATGCAGGCTCTTATCAACCTAAGGCATATTATGGCGCCAATATCGCGCTCAACTATAAAAGTTTTGATCTTTCCATCGGGGGCTATGGTACCATGGGTGGTAAAATATACAATGGCAAAAAAGCATTCCGCCAATCACTGCTGGATAATATTGAAGCATCGACAGCGACTAACCAGTGGACCAATGCAAACCATTCGCAAACAGAACCACGGGCCAATGGCGGCAATTTACCGGCATCTACTTATTACATAGAATCCGGTTCTTATTTCAGGATCAACAATATCAATATCGGTTATACATTACCGGAAGCCATCCTGCAGAAGACCAGGGTCATTACCAGGCTGCGCGTATACGTTGCCGCACAAAATCCATTTACGTTTACAAAATATAGTGGCTTTACTCCTGAACTGCAGCCGCCAACCCCGACCTCAGCCAGCCTGACCAATGCACCACCCAGCGGTTCAAGTCCCACCAGTGCGGGAATTGAATTGAATGCTTACCCGACAGTAAGAACAATATCGTTGGGCGTGAATATTGGTTTTTAACCGTTGATTGACTTATTTAAAAATTTCTTTTATGAACAAAAAAATAATAGCCTGCTGTTCCCTGGTAGGAATTCTATTATCTCTCTCCTGCCAGAAGAGTTTTCTAAATGTGCAAACGACAACGCCAACGCCCTCCAACGATCCGAGTGTGGCGAATGATCTCGTCACGGGAGCGTATAGCAGCCTGATTTTTATTGATGCGGGCGGAGGATGGAACTATGATACGCATGGAATTAGTTTTATAGCTGCAACAAATATCATGTCGGATGACGCCGACAAAGGCAGTTTTGCCCTCGACCAGCCCGGTATCAACGACTTGGACAATTTTACTGAAACATCTGGGAATCCCTTTGTCGCAGCCCTCTGGAATGGTTATTATGCCGGCATTGCCAGGACCAACAATGCATTAAACGCTTTGGCGGTCGCCGCGATAGACAGCGCCACCGTAAGAAGGTTAAATGCTGAGATGCGTTTCATCCGGGGATATTATTATTTCAATCTCGTTCGTTTTTTTGGTGGCGTTCCCATCGTACTGTATGTTCCCAGCGGACCGAGAGCAGCCAACACCGATACAACACTTGTTACCAGGCCAAGCGCCGCCGATGTATACAGCAAGGTCATTATACCAGACCTGCAATTTGCTATGGACAATCTGCCTTTGAAGGGTCAGGCGATTAAGGGCAGGATCACTAAGGGGGCTGCCGAAACCCTGCTTGCCAAAGTCAATATGTACCTGAAAAACTGGCAACAAGTATTTGATCTTACAAAAGACGTGATCAATTCCGGGCAATATAGTCTTGTATCAGATTATTCAACCATCTGGAAAGAGGTGGGCGATAACAATGCCGAATCAATTTTTGAGATCCAGACCGGACAATTTAACAATAGCGATGCCGGTATTCCCCTCTATTCCGAATGCCAGGGGCCAAGAAATAATGGCGCCACCTGGAGTAACCCCAGCTTTCCTTATGCACCGACAGGCGACCTGGGTTGGGGTTTTTGTACCCCAAGCCTCAGTTTGATCAATGCCTATGAGGCCAATGATCCGCGCAAAATCGCTACCATCATTTTTGTAAACCACGACAGCAGCACCACGCTTTGGGACGGGTTTGTCATTCCACCCGGCTCCGGGGTACAGTCACCTTATTATAACTATAAGGCATATCATAGTGAAAAGCTTGAATCTTTTTTTAACAACAGGGACCGGCAGATAAAAAATGTACACATTCTGAGGTATGCGGAAGTATTGTTAATGAACGCCGAAGCGGCCACACAGTTGGGCGGGGATGCCATGACGCCTTTGTCACAGGTTCGCGCAAGGGTGGGTTTAACCACTGCATCAGCCACTCAAATGGACGTCTGGAATGAGCGCCGGATAGAACTTGCTATGGAACATGACCGTTTTTTCGATATCGTCAGGCAGGGCCGTGCCGCACAGGTCATGCAGGCGGCCGGAAAAAATTTTAAGGCCGGTATTAACGAATTATTGCCAATCCCGGGAACACAAATTGCACTGAGTGGAGGCAGGCTCGTACAAAATCCAGGCTATTGATCCGGACAAGATTAAAAACGACATCAAAAAATCATTCACTATGACAAAACGACAAACAGCCAGGGGCTCGCCATCTGCTGACTTTGAAACGTAAATCAAATTGTAAATTTTAAAAAAGCACATATGAAAAAAATAACAAGTAAATTAAGTTTTGGGGCTATTGCTGTGACGGCATTGGCGACGGTGATCTCGCTCGGATCCTGTTCTAAGAATAGTTCAAATAGCAAACCACCGCCCGTATTGATCGGTGGATATGCCTCTTCGGATTCTGTTGCAGCAGCGAATTTAGTTGCCTACTGGCCTTTTGATGGCGATGCGAACGACCACAAGGGCAATGCGACGGCAACATCCAGTGGGGTAACTTACGGTGCAGGAATGAGGGGACAGGCATACCAGGGTGCCACCGGTGCCTATGCAACCTTAACACCTTCCGCCGCCTTTTCGTCCTTGCCCAGCTATTCGCTTTCCATGTGGTATAAAATGGCTGCCCAACAACCAGACGGAGATCCCGGAGGTCTTTTCTTTTTGGCCGGAACCAATACCCTCAATGAACTGATCTATGAAATTGAGCCATTCCATCCCGTGTCCAATGATTCAGTTAAAATACATCATGGTTTTACTGATCTTGGATCACCAGCTTATCAGGGTTTTACTATGGAGTCTTTCGATACCGCCGCGATCGGAAAATGGGTTCATGTGGTAACAACCTATGATGGCGGTTCTTCAACTTATGTCGTTTATCAAAATGGCGTTCCTATTAATAATAGTTCTGCCTTTGGTGTTAATTTGTCTACGGCCATGTGGACAGATGGTAGCAAGACCACGCCATTAGGTAATCTTAGTTTTGCCAGCGATCCGCCTAAGACGATTTATATTGGCACATGGCCACCCACCTTATATGGTGTTTCGCCAAGCCTGGGTGCCAATGGATGTTTTAATGGCCAGATCGATGAATTAAAGATTTTTAACAAGGCACTTTCTCAGCAGGAAGTCGCTGGCTTGTTCCTTAACGGACAGGCAGGCCGCTAATGATTTGATATAAGCATGGATTTGCCTAAGAGGCTGCAACTTTCTGCAGCCTCTTATTGATATTATTCATTTGTAAAATGTAGCCCGGTGAAAAAATTATTCTTATTTTCCTTAACGACATGCATTTTCCTTGCGTGTAAAAAAGACAATGTCACAACACCCCCGCCACCTGCTTCGGGCTCATTTACTTTTGTTAAAGCAACGATTAACGACAGCCTCTATAATCCCTCGATCTATAATGTAATAACCAATCCTGTTATCAGGATTTCATTTTCTGCACCGATCAATAAATCAACCGTGGCGGGAAATGTATTGCTTGCTGGCGGAGGTGCCGTGATCCCCAGTAACTATTCTTATAGCAATAATGACAGCACCTTAGTCATACAACCCGCATCATCATTAAAACGCTTGACCAAATACGCCGTCAACGTCAGCACCGCTTTAAAATCAGTTGCGGATTCGCCTTTACAAAACGTGCTAAAATTAAGTTTTGTAACAGCGATCGATTCGACAGACAAATTCCCACAGATCTCAGACTCCGCCCTGCTCACATTAGTGCAACAACAAACTTTTAAATATTTCTGGGACTTTGGCCACCCCGTCTCAGGAATGGCATTGGAAAGAAACAGTTCGGGCGACATCGTTACTACGGGAGGCAGCGGTTTTGGCGTGATGGCTATACTGGTCGGCATACAACGCAATTTCATTTTAAGAACTGACGGACTTACCCGCATCGCCCAGATCGTGAATTTTCTCACAACCAAGGCGCATCGCTATCATGGTGCTTTTCCTCACTGGATGAATGGCGCTACAGGTGCCACTGTGCCTTTCAGCACGCAGGACGACGGAGCGGATCTGGTTGAAACTTCCTATATGATGGAAGGACTGCTCTGCGCACGCCAGTATTTTAATACGCCTGATCCCACAGAATCAGGATTGCGCTCAGACATTAATAATTTATGGAATGGCGTTGAGTGGAACTGGTTCCGTCAAAACAATCAAAACACTTTATTCTGGCATTGGAGTCCCGATTTTAACTGGGCCATCAATATGCCCATTACCGGTTGGGATGAGGCCCTGATCGTTTATGCCCTGGCCGCTTCCACGAATATAGATTCCAATAGAATCCCAAAAATTGTTTATGATAATGGATGGGCTCGTAACGGAGCCATGAAAAACGGTAACACTTATTACGGTATCCAGCTGCCCCTTGGTCCCAACCTGGGCGGACCTCTTTTCTTTGCGCATTACTCCTTCCTGGGGATCAATCCCAATAACCTCAGTGATGCCTATGCGAATTACTTGACCCAAAACAGCAACCATACTAAAATCAACTATAGTTACTGTGTTGCCAATCCAAAACATTTCAATGGTTACAGCAATATTTGCTGGGGCCTGACGGCAAGTGATGAAGACAATGGCTATTCAGCCCATGCGCCGGATAATGACGACGGTGTGATCACTCCTACAGCCGCCATTTCATCCCTCCCTTACACCCCCGCCGAATCGATGGCTGCATTGAAGTTTTTCTATTATACACTGGGCGACAAAATATGGGGGACTTACGGATTTGTTGATGCTTTCAATCTGTCCAGTGGCTGGTTTGCCGATTCCTTCCTGGCCATCGACCAGGGGCCGGAAATCATCATGATCGAGAACTACCGTACGGGCTTGATGTGGAACCTTTTCATGAGCTGTCCCGAAATAAAGACCGGCATGATGAGTCTTGGATTCGCCAGTCCGAATTTGTAGCAAACGTCATGTTGCCTTAACGGAGCAATGCCAAAACCAAGAACGCTTCAATAAAATTGCCCGCCACAGGGAAAATCCCGTTTGCCCACGATATTGTGATTTATATTTGCCCCGTCAGGGCAATATCTCAGTACACAAACATATATGAAAGATTTTTTTTCCAAACGATTGCTGTTATTATTTTTTGCAAATGCCGTCTTCTTTAATGCCCTTGCCCAATCTCCCGCGGCAGCAAAGACAAAAACAACAGAAAAATCTGTTGTCACCCGCCAGCAAAACCTCAGCGACAGCGCCCTGGTGGAACTCGTTCAAAAACAAACCTTCAAATATTTCTGGGATTTCGCGCATCCGGTCAGTGGCCTGGCCAGGGAAAGAAGCAACGTGGCTTATGACTATGGCGATGAAGTGGTCACTACCGGTGGCAGTGGTTTCGGCATTATGGCTATCATCGTTGCCAGTGAAAGAAAATGGATCGTTCGCGACAGCGCCGTCAACCGCCTGTTGAAAACTGTTAACTTTTTGCTGAAAGCCAACAGCTATCATGGCATATTTCCGCATTGGATGAATGGCGCTACCGGGCAAACCATTCCATTCAGCCGGAAGGATGATGGTGGGGATCTCGTGGAAACATCTTATCTCTTCGAGGGCCTGCTTTGCGCAAGACAATATTTCACCCAGGATAAGCCGAACGAAAAGGAGTTGCGCAACCGGATCAACTGGTTATGGGAGGGCGCAGAATGGAACTGGCATACCCGCGGCGGCCTGGATCTTTTATACTGGCACTGGAGTCCGAACAATGGATGGGCCATGAATTTCGAACTGCGCGGCTGGAACGAATGCCTGATCACCTATGTCCTGTCCGCGTCTTCCCCAAGCTTCCCGATCTCCCGGCAGGTATACCGGCATTGCTGGGCCGAAAGCAGTCATTTCAGGAATGGCAAGGAATTTTACGGCGTGCGGCTTCCGCTTGGCTTCGACTATGGCGGACCGTTATTCTTTTCGCAATATACTTTTATGGCCCTGGACCCGCATGGATTAAAAGATGATTATGCCGATTATTGGGAACAGAACTATAATCATACCCTGATCAATTACAAACATTGTGTACTCAATCCGAAAGGGTTCAAAGGCTATGGAGAAAATTGCTGGGGCCTGACGGCCAGCGATACCTATAATGGTTACAATGCCCATTCGCCAGACAATGATCTCGGTACGATTTCTCCGACAGCCGCTTTGTCGGCTTTTCCATATACCCCTACTTATTCTATGAATGCATTGAGACATTTCTACAATGACCTCGGCGATAAGACCTGGGGACAATATGGTTTCAAGGACGCCTTCAATGAATCTAAAAACTGGTATGCAAATTCTTACCTTGCGATCGACGAAGGACCCATTGTGGCCATGATCGAGAACTACCGGTCTGGCCTCTTGTGGAAATTGTTTATGAGCTGTCCCGAAATACAGCAGGGCTTAAAGAAACTCGGGTTTAGTAGTCCGTGGTTGAAGGAGTGATGCGCAACTACGATAAAAACTCCCATAAATAAACCAACATGAATCGCAGACTCTTTCTACTATTCCTCCTCCCCATCACCCTCGTCCATGCACAGAAAAAATCCCCGGCGCATACCTATCCCGATTCCATCCCGCCCGTCGGCATCATCAAAAATATTCCTGACACCGCGCTGCTCGAAATCGTGCAGCGTCAAACCTTTCGCTATTTCTGGCATTTCGCGCACCCGGTAAGCGGACTGTCGAGGGAAAGAAGCAATACCATCCGGGGGGAATATTTTTGGGACTACGCCAATGAAGCCTACAACGAACCGAACCTCAGCACCGGCACCTATGGTCCGGAAGTCTGTGCCATCGGCGGAACCGGATTCGGCATCCTGGCCACACTGGTAGCCGTGGAAAGAAAATGGATCGGGAGAGACACTGCAATCAGAC